>Ga0105164_10000896_pt1 | contig 19459 bp, 18 predicted proteins | sample VDWuncwatermetaG_FD_89674 | JGI IMG/M metagenome (GOLD analysis project Ga0105164, IMG submission 89674) | Wastewater microbial communities from Netherlands to study Microbial Dark Matter (Phase II) - VDW unchlorinated drinking water | ecosystem: Environmental > Aquatic > Freshwater > Drinking...
CCACAAGGAGGACCTCGTCACGATCGGGCGCCAGTGCGCGGCCGGCGGCGTGACCGTCTCCGTCGCGATGCCGAACGTGAGCCCTCCGCCGACGACGGCCGCCGACCTCGACGGGATGCTCGATATCTACCGGTCGCGCGCGATGGTCGACTGGAACGTCAATGCCTCGGGAGTTCAGCTCGCGGAGATCCCCAAGCTCGCCGAGCGCGGGATCCTCGCCTTCAAGATCTTCATGGTCGTGGACACCGGCCGCTCCTACCCGCACATGCCGGGGATCGGCCTCCACGAGCACGGCGAGCTCTACCTGCGGATGAAGGCGGTCAAGGCGACCGGCCTCCCGCTGATGGTCCACCCGCACGACCAGTCGCTGATGGACGCGATCGAGCACGAGTACTGGGATCGCGGCGAGCGCGACTTCCGCGCGTACGCCAAGGCGTACGCCCACGACGACGGGGTCATCTGGGACACCGCGGTCGGCGTGCTCCTTCGCCTGCAGGAGGCCACCGGCGTGCGGCTCCACCTGCTGCACACGCAGACGGGGCGCGTCGTCGAGATGCTGCGCGCCGCCAAGGCGGCGGGCCGCGCGGTGTCGGCCGAGGTGAACCCCTGGTGCTTCTGGCTGGGGAACGACTGGGCGACCATCGAGCGCCTGGGCTCGTACGCGCTCTCGTACTACGTCGCGCCACATCACGCCGAGGCGGTGTACGCGGGATTCCGCGACGGGACCGTCGACATCATGGCGACGGACCACGCGCCGCACCTGCGCGAGGAGAAGGAGCCCGGCTGGACCGACGGGTGGAAGGCGCACACCGGGACGCCCTCGACGCAGTTCTACCTGTCGTTCCTGCTCACCGACGTCGCGGCGGGGAAGCTCACCTACGAGCGCCTGGCCGACGCGACCGCGACGCGTCCGGCCAAGCTCTTCGGGCTTTACCCGCGCAAGGGCGCGATCCGCGTGGGGGCCGACGCCGACATCGTCCTCGTCGACCCCACGGAGCGGCGGACCATCTCCGACGCGGATGTCCTCAGCAAGTGCGGGTGGACGCCGTACGCGGGGAAGCAGGTCACGGGCGCCCCGCGCTACACGCTCCTGCGCGGCCAGGTCATCTATGACGATGGCACGGTGGCGGTACGCGAAGGCGCCGGCCGTCAGGCGGTCCGGGCCGCCGCGGCGTAACGTCCCCGATCGTGGTGACGATCGGGGTGGGATCGTCTACGGTCCGGGTGTGACGGCGGCGACGTTCCGGACCATCCTCCCGCGCGTTCGGCGCCGGCGGTCGCCGCTTTCGCGCTGGTATCGCCGCAACGAACGCACCGTGCTGGGCGTCGCCGGCGTCGTCGCCTTCTTCGCCGCCTGGCAGGTCGGCTCCGACGCGGGGTTGATCGAACGGTTCTTCTTCAGCTCGCCCGGCGCCGTCCTCGCGGCGGCCGTCGGTGAGGTGCAGGTCCCGCGCTTCTGGAACGACGTGCGGATCAGCGCGCTCGAACTCGGCGTCGGGTCCTTCCTCTCGCTCGTGACGGCCGTGCCGCTGGGTATCGCCATCGGCTGGTACCGGCGGGTATCGCTCACGCTCGACCCGTGGCTGAACTTCCTGCAAGCCCTCCCTCGCGTCGCGCTCATCCCCCTCGCCGTGCTCTGGGTCGGCCTCGGCTGGGACATGAAGGCGACGATCGCGTTCCTCGGCGGCTTCGTGTCGATCATCGTGCCGACGGTCGAGGGCGTCCGGACCGTCGATCAGCAGCTCCTGGACGTAGCGCGAAGCTTCCGCGCGTCGGAGCGCCGGATCTTCACGTCTCTCGTGATCCCGGGGACGCTGCCGTTCATCGTCACCGGGATCCGGCTCGCTGTCGGCCGTGTCCTGGCGGGCGTGATCATCGCGGAGTTCTACGCGCAGACGGAGGGCCTCGGCGTCCTCATCGCGAAGGCGGAAGCGTCGCTCCAGAGCGACCGCATGCTGTTCGGCGTCCTCATCTTCACCCTCGTCGGGATCGTCCTCACGGAGGCGGTGGGATACGTGGAGCGGTACCTGCAGCGCTGGCGCCCGAGCCTCGACGTGGAAGAGGGGCTGACATGAGCGCGGACACCGCCCTGAGCGCACGCGGCGTCCGCATGGAGTACCGCGACCGGAACACGAACCAGCCGCTCCTCGCCATCGAGGACGTCGACCTCGATCTCGCGGAAGGCGAGTTCGTTGCTCTCCTCGGCCCGAGCGGCTGCGGGAAATCGACCTTCCTCAAGATCGTGAACGGGCTGCTCAAGGCGACCGCCGGCGAGATCCGCTTGCGGAAGGGCAGGAAGGGCCGCGAGGACGCTATGGTCTTCCAGGACGCGGCGCTCTTCCCGTGGTACTCGGTCCTCGACAACGTGGCGTACGGGCTCGTCTGCGCGGGCGTGCCCCGGCGCGAGGCGCGGCGGCGTGCCCTGCCGCTCATCGAGCTCGTGGGCCTCACCGGGTTCGCGGAGAAGTACCCGTATCAGCTGTCCGGCGGGATGCAGCAGCGCGCCAACCTGGCGCGCGCCCTCGCGGTCGACGCGGAGATCCTGCTGATGGACGAGCCGTTCGCCTCGCTCGACGCCCAGACGCGCGAGGACATGCAGGCCGAGCTCCTTCGGATCTGGACCGCCGCGAAGAAGACCGTGCTGTTCGTGACGCACCAGATCGACGAGGCCGTGTACCTATCGGATCGCGTCATCGTGATGGCGGCCCGACCCGGCCGCGTCATCGCGGACATCGCGATCGAGCTGCCGCGGCCGCGCGAGCTCGACGTGAAGCTCACGCCCGAGTTCGTGCGCTACGAGCAGCGGATCTGGGAGCTCATCGCGCGCCAGCGACCGACAACGGCGACCGCTGCGGGAACGCAGACCCGAACGTGAGCCTCGCCGAGGCGGCGCAGCTCGCGAGCCGCGGGCATCCGCCACGGCTCCGCCGTCTCCTCGCCATCGGCGGGGCGAGCGAGCGCCTCCTGTATGGCTCGGTCGGGCTGGTCGGCCTCACGGTCATCTGGGAGGTGACGAGCGGCCTCGGCCTCTACCGCCGTTCGCTGCTCAGCTCCCCGTCGCTCATCTGGAGCGCGGCGGTGACCGACTTCGGATCGGGCACGATCTGGCCGCACATCGCGGTGAGCCTGAACGAGTTCGCCATCGGGTCGCTGGTCGCCTTCGCGGTCGGCATCCCGCTCGGCTTCGCGATCGGCCTGTTCCGCAGGCTGGACTACTTCGCCAGCGTGCTGCTCGCCGGGCTGTACGCGACGCCCAACGTGGCGCTCATCCCGCTCATCGTCCTCGTCGCCGGCATCGGGCTGGAGTCGAAGGTCATCGTCGTCTTCCTCTCGACGTTCTTCTCGATCGTCGTCAGCACCGTCTCGGGCGTGCATTCGGTGGCGCGGCGCCACATCGAGATCACCAGGAGCTTCGGCGGGTCGCAGTGGCTCGCGTTCAGATCGGTCGTGCTGCCGAGCACCATCCCGTTCATCCTGAGCGGGATCCGGATCGGGGCCGGACGGGCGCTCGTCGGCGTCGTCAGCGCCGAGTTCCTCTCCGCGAACGTGGGCCTGGGCTTCTACATCAGCCTGTACGGCCAGTTCCTCGACACCTCACGGGTCATGCTCGGCATCGTGCTCTTCGGCCTCTTCGGCATCGTGATCGGCGAGCTCGTCCGCGTCGTCGAGCGTCGCTTCGAGGCGTGGCGCCCAGAGATCCACTAGTTGAAGGCGCTTCCCCCGTCCACGAGCAGCGTCTGGCCCGTGATGAACGCGCTGTCGTCTGACATGAGGAACGTGATCGTCCCGACGAGGTCGGCCGGGCGTTCGACGCGTTGCAGGCAGCGGACCTTCACCGGTGCCTCGCGCATGGCGATCGTGTCCTCGCTTGGCATCTCCTCGCTGAGCGTGCTGCCCGGAGCGACCACGTTCACGCGGATCCAGTACTGCCCGAGCTCGCGCGCGAGCGTGCGGCTGAACCCGATGAGCGCGCTCTTGGACGCGACATAGTGCGCACGCGTCGGCACACCGCGGAACACGGTGCTCGACGCGATGTTCACGATGCTTCCGCCGCCGTTCGCCTTGAGGTAGGGGAGCACGGCCTTGCACCCGTACCACGGTGCCTTCGTGTTCAGGCGGAAGGCCTCGTCCCACTCCGCGTCCGGGATGTCCTCGAAGTTGGACCGCGTGATCGGGACGACGTTGAGCATCCCGGCGTTGTTGACGAGTCCGGTGATCGCGCCGAACGCCTCGGCGGTCTGCGCCGCCGCTCGCTCGAATTGCCCGAGGTCGCGGACGTCCGTCCGCACGGCGATGGCCTTTCCGCCCGCGGCGCGGATCCCCGCGCAGACCTCCTGGTTGCGTTCGCCGTCGATGTCGAGGAGCGCCACGGCCGCTCCGTCCGCGGCGAGCCGCTCGCTGTACGCGCGGCCGATCCCGTGGGCCGAGCCGCTGACCACGATCGTCTTACCTGCCAATCGCTGCGCCATCAGATCTCCCCTTCCCGATAGCCATCGGCTCCGCCTGCCGCTTCGCTCCGCGGCTGATCACTTCGCTCCTGCGGGACCCGCTCGGACCGGCGAAGCCGGATCCTCGCTCGACCCTTTTCTCGCCTCGCAGGTACCGACGGATGAGGATCGCCACGCGCCGGTAGTGACTCGCGAGCTGCGAGGCCGCTCGCTCGGCGTCGCCGGCGCGGATCGCGTCCCAGAACGCCTCGTGATGCGAGGGTGCGTGCTGGAGCGTCGGCCAGCGCAGCGACCGCGCGACCTCCTGCCGCAGGCGTGAGATGAGCCCGACGAGACGCGGGCGACCGGTCATCGAGTAGAGACGGATGTAAAAGCGTTCGCGGGCGGCAAGCTGCGCGTCGCCGGGCGCGGCTGCGACCATTTCCGCATAGAGCGTCTCGAGCGCGCGGAGGTCCTCGTCGGTGATCAGCGGGACCGCGAGGCGCACCGCATGAGCCTCGAGGACGATCCGCAGGTCATAGACCTCCTCGATGTCGTCCGCGTCCAGCTCGGTCACCGTGAACCCGCGGTAGGGGCTCGAACGGACGAGCCCCTCGTACTCGAGCGCGCGGAGGGCCTCGCGCACCGGGATGCGGCTCGTCCCGAACCGCTCCGCCAGCTTCTCCTGGCGGAGGCGGGTCCCGGGTGAGAGCTCGCCGCTGAGGATCGACTCGCGCATGGATGACAGGACGAGGTCCTGGGCCGTCTGCTTGTCCGCGCCGTTCTCGTCCCTCATCACCGGCGCCAGATCGTACCCCGCTTCGCCGCACGCGGATACGGATCACGAGGCATGGACACAATGGGCGCATGCCGATCCTTCGAAAGGACTGATGGATCGCCTCGGTCCGTTCCGCCACGCGCCCTTCGCCGCGTACTGGGCCGGCGGCATGGTCTCGAATTCCGGGACATGGCTTCAGTCTGTCGCCGGGTCCGTCTACGTCTACGACCGCACGGGATCGGCGCTCGCGGTCGGTCTCCTGAACTTCGCGACGTTCCTGCCCGTCCTGCTCTTCTCGGTGTGGGGCGGCGCCGTCTCCGACCGGTATGACCGGAGGGCCGTCGTCGTGGTGACGCACTCCCTCTCTCTCGGGCTCGTCCTCGCCCTCGCGCTCGCCGTTGGAGCGGGGATCGCGGGCGAGATCCACGTGATCGCCGTCGCGTTCCTCCTGCAGACGTCGTGGACGATCGCGAAGCCATCGCTCCAAGCCATGATCCCGGACCTCGTGCCCCGCGCGGAGCTCACAGAGGCGGTCGGGCTCAACACCCTGCAGTTCATCACCGGCCAGCTCGTGGGCCCGGTCAGCGCGACGCTCATCCTGACGACGCTCGGACCCGCGTGGGCGTTCGCGGTCAACGCGGCGACCTTCCTCGCGCCGATCGCCTCGATGGCGTACCTCGCGCGCCGCGGGGTCGGCGCCGGCGGGCGGGGCGGCGCGCGCCGCGGGCGCGGCGGCGGTCCGGGGATCCTCGCCTACGTGCACGAGCAGCCGTGGGTCGCGTCCGCGCTCGCCGTCGTGGTGTGCACGAGCGCGATCTTCGAGGTCATTCGTACCACGGCGCCGGTCCTCGTCTCGGAGCGCCTCGGCGCGCCGACGAGCGCCGCCGGCATCATCGTCGCGTCGCAGAGCGTTGGGTCGGCGCTCGGGGTGCTCGCGTTCGTGCCTCTCAGGCGGCGCGGGCTGTCGCGGCCCCTGGCGAGCGCCGGCCTCGTCATGCAAGGGGCGGGGCTGCTGGGGCTCAGCTTCGCGACCTCGATGCCGGCCGCGGCCATACCGGCGGTCGTCATGGGCATGGGCTTCTCCTTCTGCTTCCCGGTGGTCACGGGAGCCCTGCAGGGGGAGGTCCCCGACGCGATGCGCGGGCGGCTGATGTCGCTGCACCAGATGGCGCTGCTCGGGAACCGCCCGTTCACCGCGCTCGCCGCCGGCGCGATCGCCGCGTCATTCGGGGTCCCGGCGGCGCTCGTCGCGGGCACGCTCCTCGTGCCGGTCGGCTTCTACGCCGTCCGATCGGCGTGGCGCCGGCTCGATGCCCAGCCGGCGACCGGCGCGATGGCCGCGCCGGCGGGATAGCGTGATGAGCATGCGCGTGAGCGTCGATCCCGAGCTTTGCATCGGCTCCGCAGAGTGCGTCCGCATCGCGCTAGGCGCATTTCGCATCGACAAGGCGCGCGGGGTGTCGGAACCGACCGATCTCGCAGAGACCGCGGATCAGGTCGACCTCGAAGAGGCGGCGCGCTCGTGCCCCACGCAGGCGATCCGGCTCGAGCCGGCATGACGCAGCCGCTGCTCACCGAGCCGACCGCGACGATCACGTTCGATCGCCACGACGACATCCGCGCGGCGCTGCTCGACCCGAACCTGTCACGCACCTTCGACCGGCGGACGTACGAGGAGGGCAACATCCGCGAGGGGATCGTGAGCATCGCGCACGGCGGCGTCCACCGCGCCCGCCGCCGGATCGAGAACCAGATGTTCCGCGCCGAGGTCCTGCGCCTGTACGAGCGCGAGCTGTTCCCGCGGGTCATGAGCGATCTCCTCGACGTCCTCATCGACGCCGACGAGGTGGACCTGTTCCCGATCGGCGAGCTGCTCAGCGTCGTGCTCGCGGCGCGCCGGGCGGGCATCGACCACGACCCGGGGTCGCTCGACCAGCTTCGCGCGCTGGTCCACTGCGTCGATGTCTTCTCGCAGGGCGCGGCCATCCTCGACGCGAAGGACCCTGACGCGGTGCGAGCGCTCGTGCGGACGACGTACGAGGAGTTCGAGCGCGACTTCGTGAGGCCGTCGCGGGCCCGGCGAGCCGCGCTCATCGAACGCGTGCGCCGAGACGAGCTGTCAGAGGATGGTCTCCCGCAGGACATCCTCACCGTGCTCCTGCTGCGCCGCGACGACCCGCCGCTCGACCTCGGGGACGACGGTCGCGTCGTCCGCGAGGTCGCGACATACCTCCAGGGCGGTACTCACACGAGCGCGCAGACCCTCGTGAACGCCCTCGACCTGATCTTCGCGACCGCGGATCCCAGCGGAACGCTCGAGCGCGTCTCGCGCGACACGCTCTTCGCGCAGCGCGCGATCGCGGAGACGCTGCGTTTGCGGCCGACCACGCCCAAGATCCGCCGGCGCGCCGAGGCGGATACGAAGGTCGCCGGAACGCGCATCCCCAAGGACGCGGTCGTGATCCTCGACGTGCTCACCGCGAACCGCGACCCGAAGCTCTTCGGCGAGAGGCCGGACGGGTTCGATCCCGACCGCCGGGTCGATCCGAGCGTCGCGCGCTGGGGGCTCTCGTTCGGCGGCGGTCCGCATCAGTGCCCCGGGCGCGCCGTCGGTGGCGGCTTCCCGATCCCGGGCTCATTCGAGGTCGACGACGATCACGTCTTCGGCCTCGTCGCTCTCGAGCTGCAGGCCGTCGCGCGGCGCGGCGTCCGGCCGGATCCGGTGCGGCGGCCCGAGCGCGACACGCGCACCGAGCGATTCACGCGCTGGTCCCACTACCCGGTGCGCTTCGAGCGGAGGACGACTTCCGTCTAGCCCGATCCGCTCGCTCGGTGCCGCCTTCTCCCCGTCGTCGCTCCGCTCGCTAGTGCCGGCCGGTCCACTCCAGGAGGATCTCCACGGTCCGCTCCGGCCGCTGCCAGAAGTAGCCGTGCGCGGCGCCCTCGACGACGCGCATCTGGGCGTTCGGCAGATGCTCCATCAGGTACGCGGACTGCTCCGTGTGCGCGCCCGTCCCCATGACCTGCGTGTCGCGGTCGCCGACGAGGACGAGCGTCGGGATCGTGATCTCGCCGAGGCGCTCCGCGGTCTGATGCTCCTGCCGCGCGACGACGTGGCGGAGGTAGCTCTCGAGGTCGGGACGGTGGTCCCAGAAGAGGTGGAAGAGCCGCTCGACGCGGTCGGGATGTGACGCGCAGAACTCCGGCGTGAAGAAGGTCGCGGCGATATGGGATCGCAGGTAGCCCTCATAACCCTGCTCGACGAGGCCCTTCGCCGTGTGCACGGGGACGCCTCTCGTGACCGGACGGTCTTCGCGGAACTGCCCCGGGCCGGTCGCCGCGAGGATGAGGCTCCGCACGCGCTCCCGATGGTCGAGGGCGATCCACTGCGCGACCCGGCCGCCCATCGAGTGCCCGAGGACGTGGGCCGGCCCGAGCCCCAGCGCGTCCATCAACCCGACGGCATCCTGCGCGAACAGCCGCGTCGAGAACGGGTCGGGAGAGGACGGGGTCGCGCCGGTGCCGCGATGGTCGAACGTCAGCACGGTGTGGCGGGCCGCCAGGGGGCGGACGACGTCGTCGTCCCACGTCGCGCCGGGGAATCCGGTCCCGGCGATGAGGAGGAGGGGCGGGCCGTCGCCCTGGATCTCGTAGGCGATCGGCCGGCCGCCGGCGTCGAGGCGCATCTGATCCGTGCCGGATCGTAGACGATATGGCCGGGTGCGGGTACATTCCCGCGCACGTCCCACGGCGGTCCACGCGTGGGGAGGGGATCAGATGAGGAGGACGATGCCCATGTTCGATCGCATAAGGGTGCTGGGCCTTGTCATGGCCGCCGGTCTGGTGATCGCGGCATGCGGAGGGGCTTCGACGGCGCCGAGCGCGGCACCGGCGACGCAGGCGGTGGCGACGCAGGCGGCGGCGAGCGCGGCTCCCGCGGGCCAGTTGCCGAAGCCGGAGCTCACGAAGATCCGGATCGGGATCAGCACGCCCAACGAGCCGGTCCAGTTCGCGGAGAAGCTCGCGGACTCGCTGGGGATCTACCAGAAGTACGGCATCACGACGGTCGAGGTCACCGGGTTCGAGGGTGACGGCAAGGCGCTCCAAGCGCTCATCGCCGGCCAGCTGGATATGTTCGTCGGCGGCGCCTCGACGACGATCACCTCGGTCGTCTCCGACACGCCGCTCAAAGTCGTCGCGATGAACAGCACGACCCTCACGGACGGGCTGTGGTGCACGGCTGCGATCAAGACGCCAGCGGACGTGAAGGGCAAGGCGGTCGCCATCAGCACGTTCGGCGGGACATCGCACGGCTCGGCGCTCCTCATGCTCAAGGGCATCGGGCTCACGGACAAGGACGCGACGATCACGCAGGTCGGCAACCAGGGCACGCGCATCGCCGCGCTCAAGGGTGGGTCCGTCGGCTGCGCGGTCGTCGACATGGCGCAGGAGAAGGCGATGAAGGAAGCGAACATGAGCCTCCTCATCGACCTCTCGAAGTCGAAGCTGCAGTGGGGCCGCAGCGGCCTCCAGGCGAAGGTCGACTTCATCCAGAAGAACCCGAACACGGTCCTCGTCGTGGTCGCCGCGACGCTCGAGGCGCAGAACAAGATGTGGACGGACGCGGACACCGCCGCGACGAAGTTCGCGGAGTTCGCGCAGATCAAGCCCGACGACGCGAAGAGCCTGGTGAAGGACTTCCAGAACTACGGCTCGCGCTCGATGACGTTCACCGATGACGCGTTCAAGGCGCCGCGCGACGTGCTGGCTGCGGTCAACCCGGCGGTCAAGGACGTCGACGTGACCAAGGCGTTCGACCTGAGCTTCCTGAAGAAACTTCAGGACCTCGGCTTCTACACGAAGATCGGCGCACCGACGACCAACTAACCCGAGATGTGATGGACCAGGAGTGCCCCCGCTCACGACCCGCGGAGGCACTCCTGTCTGAAGGGTCGATCCGCTGCCGCGGCGCATGATCGCATGGACAAGGGGGGCTAGCAGATGGCGACCCGCTTCGGTCTGCTCGTCCCTCACTTCGGCCTGGAGGCGGACCAGGGCCTACTGATCGAGGGAGCGCGGCTGGCCGAGGGCCTCGGCTTCGACTCGCTCTGGGTCCGTGACCACCTCGTGTTCCATCCGCACGGCATGGAGGGCACGGACCGCACTTTCATCGAGCCGTTCGTCACGCTCTCATACCTGGCCGGGGTGACCGAGCGCATCGGCCTCGGCGCCGCCACGATCATCCCGTTCCGGCATCCCATCCTCATGGCGTACAGCGTGGCGTCGATGTCCTGGATCACGGGCCGCAGATTCGACCTCGGCATCGGCGCGGGCACCTTCGACCACGAGTTCGAGGTGATCGGGCAGGGCAACGAGGACCGCGTCCAGATGATGAAGGAGCAGGTCCTCATCGCCCGCCGCCTCTGGTCGGGCGAGACGATCGAATGGCACAGCGAGCGGTACGACCTCAAGGACGTCGATCTGAGGCCGCAGCCGGTCTTCCCGGTGCCGGTCTGGTGGGGCGGCGCGACCCCCGCCGCCGCGCGGCTCGCCGTCGACTTCTGCGAGGGCTGGCTGCCCGGGCGCATCACCTTCCCGACCTACGAGCAGCGGATGAAGAAGATCCGCCAGATGTGCGCCGAGCAGAGCAAGCCGATGATCATGACCGGGGCGGTCCCGGTGACGAGCATCGACACGACCACGAAGGCCGCGATCGACCGCCTGAACGTGCCCGGCCTGATCAAGAACGCGAACGCGCAGAAGTTCTGGACCAAGCCGCCGTCGGGCGAGTTCACGAGGATCGAAGAGCTCGACGGATCCATCCTGGCGGGGACGCCCGAGGACATCGTGCGCGGCGTCCAGCGCTACCAGGAGCTCGGCTGCGACCTCCTCGTCTTCGACCTCCGGATGCGCTTCCCGGACTACCTCCAGCAGATCGAGGTGCTCGCCAAAGAGGTCCTCCCGCGCGTCTCCGGCCGCGAGGCGCGCGAACGTGAGGGGAGCGCCGCCCGGTGAAGACCACTACCACCACGCAGGTCACGCACTACGAGATCCAGAAGAAGCGGCGCGAGTCGCTGCTGGACGAATGGAAGCGGTACCACAAGACGGTCATCAGGCGGAAGGACGTCGTCCTGCGCGATGTCCCCAGCCGTCGCATGAAGAGCGGCGTGTACGCCGGCTACGACGGCGACCGTCCGACGAAGAACCTCGACGCGACGCTGCACGAGATCCCGCCGCACACGACGACCACGGTCCACCGCCACTCGTGGGACGCGATCGAGTTCATCGAGTCGGGCTCCGGATGGACGGAGATCGACGGCCAGCGCATCGACTGGCGGCCGTGGGACACGCTCCACCTGCCGAGCTGGGCGTGGCATCGCCACGGGAACGACACCGATAGGCCCGCCGTCTTCCACACCTGGAGCGTGCAGCCGATGCTCGAGCAGTTCGGCGTCGCGCTCCTCGAGGACGGCGGCGACACGCCCGTGGCGGAGCTGCCGCGCCGGCCCCGCCAGATCGAGCCCGTCGGTGGCTCCGATCCGTATGCGCGCCGCACGCAGCGGCTCGCGACGCAGTGGGCCGGGACCGAGACCGCGCGCCTCATCACGCGGTTCGACGACGTGCGCGGCCTCGTGACCAAGCGCGGCGCGCGCAGCCTCTTCCTCGTCGACCGGTCGATCGGCTACCACACGGCGGGGCTCAGCGCGGTCATGCACGAGCTCGCGCCCGGCCTGTACCAGTCGAGGCACCGTCACGGCGGCGAGGCCTGGCTCTACGTGGTCTCCGGCCGGGGGCACAGCGAGGTCGACGGCGTCGACCACCCGTGGGAAGCGGGCGACCTGATCGTGGTGGACCACTGGTGCTGGCACCAGCACTTCAACGACGACCGCGAGAGGACCGCGCGGCTCATCCGCGTGCACAACTTCGACGCGCTCTACGACATGATGCGGATCCTCCTCGATCCGCTGGACCTGTTCGAGGAGCTCCCCGAGCTCGACGCACCCGATCTCACGGGGGTGGTCTGGCCGGACCACGTCGAAGGGCGGCCTTCCGCCTAGTGCCCGCCGTCCAGATCCCCGCGGGTGTCGAGGGGATCGTGTCCCTCCACGAGCTCCCCGACGCGACGTGGCAGGACCGCTGGGACCGGATCTTCGTTGCGCCGGCGATGAAGGAGCGTCTCCTCAACTACCTGCTCTTCTTGCTGCGGCACCGCGGGCGCATCGCGCCCGTCGGCCTGCCGGTCCACGGCCTCGTCGTCCTGTCGGGGCCGCCGGGAACGGGAAAGACGACGCTCGCCGGCGGGCTCGCCGACCGCGCCGCGCGCGAGCTCGGCGCGGGGATGATCGGGCCGCTGCTCTACGTCGAGATCGACCCGCACGCGTTCCCGAGCCAGATGCTCGGTGAGAGCCAGCGCAGCGTCGCCCGCCTCTTCGAGCGGACCCTGCCGGACCTGGCGCGGCGCGGCCGCCCCACGGTCGTGCTGCTCGACGAGGTCGAGTCGCTCGCGGTGAGCCGCGCGGGCGCGTCCCTCGAGACGAACCCCGTCGACGTCCACCGCGCCACTGACGCGACGCTCGCGGGCATCGATCACGTCGCGCGCGAGTGTCCGAATGTCACGTTCCTCGCGACGACGAACAACGTCGCGGGCGTGGATGCGGCGTTCCTCTCGCGCGCGGACCTCGTCGAGGAGTTCGCCATGCCGGGCGTCGAAGCGGTCTGCGCCATCCTGCGCGACGCGCTCGTGGAGATCGCCCCCGTCGCGCCGGCCGACGGCGCCGCTCTCGCCGAGCTCGCGGCGCAGTGCGTCGCCGCGCGGCTCGACGCGCGCCAGGTCCGCAAGCTCGTCCTGCGCGCGCTCGCGTCGCGGCGCGAGGTGGCGCTCGCGCCGGAGCGCCTGCGGGTGGAGGACCTCGCCGCGGCGCTGCGATCGGCGGAGGCGTGAGCGCGGCCGCCGGGGCCGAGCACGAGGGGCGCGCCGGCATCCCGCGCGAGTCCTATCTGCTGGCGGGCTCGCTGTTCCTGCTCGTCGCGACGACGAACATCATCACGCCGCTCCTGCCCGACATCCGGGCCGACTTCGGCGTCAGCATCGCTACCGCGGGCGTGATCGTCGGGTCGTACGGCCTGGCGCGCCTGATCACCGACCTGCCCGCCGGCTTCGTCATCGACCGGCTCGGCCATCGTCGCATCAGCCTCGGCGCGCTCGTCATCCTCGTGGCGTCGTGCCTCGTCGGCCTGAACGCGGGCAGCGTCGAGATGCTCATCGCCGCTCGCGTCGGCTCGGGCGTCTCCGTGGCGATCCTCGCGACCGTGATCCTGTCGGCGCTCGGGGCGACCGCGAGCGCGACGAACAGAGGCAAGGTCATGAGCCTCTTCCACGTCGCGAACAACACGGGCATCGCGCTGTACCCGCTCATCGGCGGCTTCGTCGGCGCGGCCATGGGATGGCGCGCGACGTTCGGGGTCACGCTCATCCTCGCCGTGGTCGCGGGCGCGATCCTCGTGCCCGTCCTGCTCCGCGTGCGGCCGCGGGGGGACGCTGCGCAGCGGGCCGGCCGGACCGACCCTCGCGTGCTCCACGGCGGCCAGCGCGCGAGCGCGATCCTGGCGACGAACGTCGGCGTCGTGGCGAACATGATCAACCGCCACGGGTTCCGGAACACGATCCTCCCGCTCTACGCGGCGACGTCGCTGGGCCTCGGCGGGATCTCCATCGCCACGGCGATCGCGCTCATGTCCGTGACCGGGCTGATGGTGGCGACGCCGGGCGGGATGCTCGGCGATCGCATCGGTCGCCGGCGGATCATCGTGGCCGGCCTCGCCGCGCTCGCCGGCGGCGATCTCGTCTTCCTCCTCACGCACGATCTCGTGACCTTCCTCGCCGCGGCGGCGCTCATCGGCTTCGGCGACTTCTTCTCGAGCTCGCAGACCGCTCTGCTGTCGGAGATCGTCCCGTCGGAGCAGCGGACGAAGGTCCTGAGCGGCTACCGGTTCTCCGCTGACGTCGGCGCCTTCATCGGACCGGTGATCCTCGCCGCGGTCATGGACGTCACGAGCGCCCAGGCCGCGATCCTGCTCGCGGCGGCGATCCTGGTGACCGCGTCGCTCGGCGCGCGCATCGGCGTCCCGCCCGCGGTCGACGAGCGGCCCGGCCGCGCCGCGGGGCCCATCCCCGCGCTGAGAGGAGCCGTCGATGAGCCCTGAGGACGTCGTCGCGCGCATCGACCCGAAGGAGGTCGTGGATCTCGCCCTCGCGCTCGGGAACATCGACAGCCCCACCGGCAGCGAGGGGCCGGCCGCGCAGTTCGTCTTCGACTGGCTCGCGCGGAACGGATTCGCGCCGCGCACCTACGCGCTGACGCCGGATCGAGCCAATGTCGCGGCCTGGATCGAGGGCACTGGCGGCGGGTACAGCCTCATCTTCAACGCGCACCTGGACACGACCCTGAGGCCCGACGCGGTGTGGTCCGCGCGCGACCCGCGCGACCCGCTCTACCACTCGGCCTGGGTCGAGGGCGAGGACATCTACGGGGACGGTGTCGTCAACGACAAGGGCCCGATGGCCGCGTTCCTCGTCGCGGCGAAGGCGATCCGCGCGGCCGGCTACCCGCTCAAGGGGGATCTCATCGTCAGCGCCGTCGCGGGCGAGATCTCGCGCGAGCCGATCGAGGAGTGGCAGGGCCCCGCGTACCTCAGCAAGGACCTCGGCGCGCGCTTCATGGTCACGCACGGCGTCGTCGCGGACTTCGCGCTCGTTGCCGAGGGCACCGGCTTCGGGATCGTCGGCATCGAGCCCGGCAAGGCGCACTTCAAGGTGACGGTCACGAGCGACGGCCCGCGCTACTACACGCCGTACCTGCCGCGGCCCACCGGCCTCGCGGACGCGCCCAATGCGATCGTGCGCGCGGCCGCGGCGATCGCGGCGTTCGAGGAGTGGGCGTACGGCTACCAGGTCCGGAACACGTATCGCGGACCCACGGGGACGATCGTGCCGAAGGCCAGCGTCAACGCCATCCGCTCGGGCTATCCGTTCAACGTCACCAGCGCCCCGCAGGTCTGCTCCTTCTATGTGGACACCCGGATCCTTCCGGGCGCGAACCCGATGGACGTGCGCGACGAGCTCCGCGCCGTGCTGCGCGGCATCGGCGTCCCGGGGACGGTGGAGCTGTACGTGTACCGGCCCGGCTTCGAGGCCAAGGGCTCCGAGCGCCTCATCGAGACCATCCGGCGCTGCCACGCCAAGACCTTCGCCACGCCGCCCGCCGTCGTGGGGGAGCCGGTCACGAGCATGTGGCGCGACACCAATGCCTTCAACGAGCTCGGCATCCCCGCCGTCAGCTACGCGCCGCGCGCGACGAGCCACGCGTCGACCAAGTCGTTCAAGATCAAGGACCTCACGGACGCGGCGCTGGTCTATGCGCGGATCGCGATGGACCTGTGCTGCCAGGAGCGTCCCGCGCAGGTGCCGCTCGGCGCGCACCCCGACCGCCACATCGCCGCATCGATCGCTGCCAAGGAGCGCTAGGAGGAGGACGCCTCTGTAGTACGCATGGTCGGAGTCCTGCTCCGCTGACAGGACGCTGGCCGGGGTACGCGGACACACCCCTGACACATCTCACCCATACCGTCCACCCCGAGGTGGAGACGAGCTCTGAGCGCGCGGTGGTCGCCGTAAAGGTCCTGCTGATGGGCGAGCTCCGGCGGCTCGCGGGGCGCCGCGAAGCCGACCTGCGGCTCCCCGCGCGGTCGACGATCCACACGCTCGCCCGCGAGCTCGGGGCGGTCTGCGACCCGGCGTTCGCCGAGAGCGTCCTCACCAAGGACGGCCACCTGCAGTCCCACGTCGCGGTCTTCATGAACGGCGCTCAGCTCCCGGAGCCCCGCGACGGCGCCACGTATCTCGGCGACGGCCAGGTCGAGCTGATGCTCGTGCCGATGTACGAGGGCGGCTAGAGAGGGAGGGGCGGATGCCCACGTTCGTGCGCGGAAGGGACACCACGGAGCAGACGGTGCCGCGCCCGGGCGCGACCCGCCACGAGCGTGCGGGCGCCGACTGGGTGCCCACGACCTGCCGCATGTGCCTCGTCGCCTGCCAGGTGCTCGTGCGCGTCGAGGACGGGCGCATCGTCAACGTCATCGGCGACCCCGATGCTCCGAAGAACCGCGGACGCATGTGCGCGAAGGGCAAGTCCGGGATCTTGACCCACTACAACAGGAGCCGCGTGACGCGTCCGCTGCGGCGGACGAACCCGGACAAGGGGATCGGCATCGACCCGCGCTGGGAAGGGATCTCGTGGGACGAGGCCATCGATACGATCAGCGCGAAGCTGCGGAAGGTCGTCAGCGAGGATCCGCGGCGGCTCTACATGCAGACCTGGGCCGACGGGGACTTCGCCGGATGGATCGGCGCCCTGGCCTCGGTCGTCGGCACCCCGTATCACCAGACCGGGATCTCGGGGACGTGCGGCAAGACGATCCACACCATCAACTACCTCACGGCCGGCGGATGGTGGGACGAGGTCGACTTCGCGCACTGCAATTACCTCATCGACGTCGGAACGCAGCAGGGCATCGCGACGCGCGAGGGCTTCAACCACAGCGTGCCGGATTGCGCCAGCGCCCGCGTCGATCGCGGCATGAAGCTCGTCGTCGTGGACCCGGTCGGCAACAACGCAGCGGCGAAGGCCGACGAATGGCTGCCGATACGGCCCGGAACCGACGCCGCGTTCGGCCTGGGGATGCTGAACGTCCTGCTCAACGAGGCGCGGATCTACGACGCCCCGTACCTCCAGCGGCACACGAACGCCCCGTACCTCCTCGCCGCCGATGGCCGGTACGTCCGCGACGAGCAGAGCGGCAAGCCGCTCGTCTTCGACGTGAGCAGCGGCACGGCGAAGGCCCACGACGACCCGAGCCTCGCGGTGCCGGCCCTCGAGGGCGAGTTCCCCGTCCACGGCATCGCGGCGAAGCCGGCGTTCCAGCTCCTCAAGGAGCGCGCGGCCGAGTACCCGCTAGAGCGGGTCGAGCGGATCACGACCATCCCGGCCGAGCGGATCCGGCGCATCGCCCGCGAGTTCGGCGAGGCCGCGCAGATCGGGAGCACCATCACCATCGACGGGGTCGAGCTCCCGTATCGACCCGTCGCCCTGAGCTGGTGCCGCGGACCCCAGGGTCACAAGCACGCGTGGCACCACACGTGGGCGCTGCAGCTGGTCAATGTCGTCGTCGGGTGCATCAACGTCCCCGGCGGCGCGCAGAGCCGGTCCACGGCGATCGAGTGGCCGGACGTGACGTGGCCCGCGGTCGGTCAGGACGGGATGATGGTGCCGGGCGGTCACACCGGGAAGCACGCGACGGCCTTCCCCGGCCGGCCCGCCACCCGCCCTCGCCGCATGGACCTGTTCGAGCTGTTCCCGGCCGCCGCGCACACGAGGACCTTCGTGCCCGAGGTCAGCAGGGACCCCGGGAGGTACGGGATCACCGATCGCACGGAGATGCTCATCCACACCGCGGGCAATCAGCTCGCCGGCGGGTGGGGTGACGTCGACGCGGTGGCCGACTGGTACAAGAGCATCGACCTCGTCGTCGGCTTCGCGATCGAGATCAACGAGACCCACGAGCTCGACGACATCGTGCTGCCGATGACCACCTACCTGGAGGAGAGCGCCTTCGAGTCGCAGGACGCGGTCTGCGGAGAGGGCGTAGCGTTCCACGCCATCCAGCAGCGGGTCGTCGCGCCGCCGGACGGCGTCCGCGAGCAGATCGACGTGATCATGGAGGTCTACGAGCGGGCCGGTCTCCTGGACGACGTCTACGTCGCGCTGAACCGCGTCCTGAAGCTCAAGCCGCCGTACCTGCTCGAGGCCGGCCGCCGCTACACCCACGAGGACGTGCTCGACCGTCAGGCACGGAGCATGTACGGCGAGGAGCACGGCTGGGACTGGTTCAAGGAGCACGGGGTGCTCGTGTGGGAGCGCAGCGTGGAGGCGCGGTACCCCGGCCGCTTCATCAAGGGACGGATCCCCGTCTACATGGAGAACTTCATCGACCGCGCCCAGGAGCTTGCGGTCGTCCTCGCCGACATGCGCGTCGAGTGGGACCTGTCGGACTACGACCCGCTGCCGGAGTGGATGCCCTGCCAGGCGTACGGGTCCCTCGAGCGCGGCGAGATCGACGCCATCGGGGTCCACTACAAGCTCCCGTACGTCTACGGGGGACAGGGCAACGCCAACCCCTGGATCGACGAGCTGTGCGAGAAGCTCCCGCAGTCGTACGGCGTGCTGATCAACACCCGGCTGGCCGCGAGGCTCGGGATCGCGGATGACGACTGGGTCGTGATCCGGTCGCCGGTCCGGACCGCCCGGGTGCGCGCCCGGGTGACCGAGTGCGTCCACCCGCAGGTGATCGGCATCGCCGGGCACGCCGGCCACTGGGCCGGCGGGAAGGCCCGCACCAAGGGCAAGGGCGTGAACTTCAACTCGCTGCTGCCCTACGACCTGGAGCACCTGGACCTGCTCTCGACGGCGGTCGACATGTGCGCACCGCTCACCGTGCGCAAGGCCTGAGGAGGGGCCGCCCGTGACGCGGATGGGGTTCGTGGTGGACCTCGAGCGCTGCGTGGGCTGCCAGGCCTGCGTGATCGCGTGCAAGGCGGAGAACGGGACGCCCCCGGAGATCCACTGGATGCGCGTCCTCGAGGAGGAGATCGGGACCTACCCCAATGCCCGGCGGTCGTTCACCCCCGTGCGCTGCAATCACTGCGCGAACGCGCCCTGCGTGGAGGCGTGTCCGACGGGTGCGGTCGTCAAGCGGGCGGACGGCATCGTCTACATCGACAGCACCGTGTGCGTCGGCACGATGGCCTGCCTCACCGCGTGTCCCTACTACGTGCCGGTCCGGTTCGACGGCGGCGAGGGCTACTTCGACGAGCTGACGCCGTACGAGGAGACGAAGTACGCGGCCTTCCGCGAAGGCACCGCGCAGAAGTGCGACTTCTGCTACCAGCGCGTCGACAGCGGGCGGCCGCCCGCCTGCGTGGAGGCGTGCCCCGCCGACGCCCTCGGCTTCGGCGACCTCGACGATCCGGACAGCGCCATCGTCCGCCAGCTGCACCGGCGACGGCACTTCCGTCCCCGGGAGGAGCTCGGCACCGACCCGTCCGTCTACTACCTCGTCGGCGACGGGGGCGGCTCGGTGGGCGGGATGCATCGGGGCGGGCTCGCGTGAAGGCGCGCATCCTCGAACGGGCCTGGAC
>Ga0105164_10000897_pt1 | contig 19446 bp, 17 predicted proteins | sample VDWuncwatermetaG_FD_89674 | JGI IMG/M metagenome (GOLD analysis project Ga0105164, IMG submission 89674) | Wastewater microbial communities from Netherlands to study Microbial Dark Matter (Phase II) - VDW unchlorinated drinking water | ecosystem: Environmental > Aquatic > Freshwater > Drinking...
CCTCGTTCCATCACGGTGTTGATGAGTCGTTGAACAAGGGGGTTCCCATATTTCGGATCCGGTGCAACCGTTCGTTTAAAAGCTCTTCGTCTTCTCATGAGTTCGGATAATTACTTGGGAGTCTTGGCTCCGTACTTCGAGCGGGACCCTTTCCGGTCGTTGACGCCGCCCGTGTCCAGTTTCCCGCGTACAATGTGATACCGAACGCCCGGAAGGTCCTTCACGCGGCCTCCCCGCACCAGAACAATCGAGTGTTCCTGCAAGTTATGCCCCACACCCGGAATGTAGGCGGTCACTTCTTCGCCGTTACTCAACCTCACACGCGCGATTTTCCGAAGGGCCGAGTTGGGTTTCTTCGGCGTCTGCGTCCTCACCACGAGACACACTCCTCGTCGAAAGGGCGCGCCGTGAAGAGCCGGAGATTTTGTTTTCTTCTTGAACTTCCTTCTCCCGATGCGAATGAGCTGATTGATCGTTGGAGACATCAGGACTTCTTGGCTTCTTCCGCCTGTTTGGCCGTTTCTTTTTCTTTGCCCTTCTTGGCGGCCTTTTCCTCTTCGGTCAGGAGAAAATCCGGGGCTTCTTTCACGAGTTCGATGTCCTGGTGTCCCCGGAAGCCCGTTCCGGCCGGGATCAAGTGACCCATGATCACGTTCTCTTTGAGACTCAAGAGCGGGTCCCGCTTGCCGGCGGCCGCGGCCTCGGTCAAGACACGAGTCGTCTCTTGGAAGCTTGCAGCAGAGATGAAACTCTCGGTCGAAAGAGAGGCCTTGGTGATGCCGAGGAGGATCGGGACGGCGCGCGCGGGCTGCTTGCCTTTCTTCGCGAGCTTGTCGTTCTCCTCCTGAAACCTGGGACGATCCACGTGCGAACCCACCAAAAATTCGGAATCGCCCGTGTCTTCAATGCGGACCTTGCGGAGCATCTGACGCAGGATGACCTCGACGTGCTTGTCGTTGATCTTCACCCCTTGCAACCGGTAGACCTCCTGCACTTCATTTAAGAGGTACTCCTGGAGCTTTCTTTCTCCGCTCACGCGGAGGATGTCCTGTGGAACGACAGGCCCGTCCACGAGCTGCTGACCGGCCGTCACCTTATCGCCTTTGTAAACGTTCAAGTGCTTGCCGTGCGGGATCAGGTATTCCTTGGCCATTCCAGTGGGGCTTTTCACCACGATCTTGCGCTGACCCTTGATCCCTTCGCCAATCTCCACCGTTCCATCGATTTCCGAAATGATGGCGGGGTTCTTCGGCTTGCGGGCCTCAAAAATTTCGGCCACGCGAGGGAGACCGCCCGTGATGTCGCGGGTCTTGGCGATCTTGCGCGGCGTTTTGGCAAGCAACGTTCCGCTCGTGACTTCCTGGTTGGGCTTCACCACGATGTGGGCCCCCACGGCGAGCGGATAGAAGGCTAAGATCTCGTCATCCTTGCCCGTAATCAGGATCTGAGGATGGAGGTCTTCCTTGTGCTCGATGATCACGCGCTCGATCAAGCCCGTGGTCGCATCCATCTCCTCATTCACGGTGACGCCGACTTTGAGGTCTTCGTAACGGACCTTGCCCGACACTTCAGTCAGGATGGGAACCGTGTAGGGATCCCAACGGACGAAAATTTCGGCCTTCGCGACTTTGGCGCCGTCCTTGTAGCTGACGATGGCGCCTGAGGGGAGCGTGTAGCGTTCGAGCTCGCGGCCGCTCGGATCATGAATGGTGACCTGACCGTTTCGATTGAGGACGATGATTTCGCCCGACTTCGTGGTCACGGTCTTGAGGTTGTGGTATTGGAAGATTCCCCCATTTTTCGATTTAAAGTACGACTGTTCGATCACGCGCGAGGCCGCGCCGCCGATGTGGAAGGTCCGCATCGTGAGCTGCGTGCCCGGTTCGCCGATGGACTGGGCGGCAATGATTCCGACCGCGGTCCCGAGCTCCACGAGCCGGCCCGCTGCGAGGTCGCGGCCGTAACACTTGGCGCAGACGCCGCGCGAAGATTCGCAGGTGAGAACGGAACGGATCCGGATCTTCTCAATCCCGATTTCATCCAGCCGTTCGGCTACATCCTCGTTGATTTCCTCACCGACCTTGATAATCATTTGGTCGGTCACGACGTCGGCGATGTTGTCGAGGGCCACACGACCCAGCACCCGGTCCCGAAGAGAGACGATGACTTCCTCTCCTTCATAGACGGGTTCGATGAAAATGCCGTTCAGCGTCCCGCAATCATCCTCGGTAATGATCACACCCTGCGCCACGTCGGCAAGACGCCTTGTCAAGTAACCGGAGTCGGCCGTCTTCAGAGCCGTGTCGGCCAAGCCCTTGCGCGCACCGTGGGTCGAGATGAAATACTCAAGCACCGTGAGGCCTTCGCGGAAGTTAGCGGTGATGGGGGTTTCGATAATTTCACCCGAGGGTTTTGCCATCAGTCCACGCATACCAGCGAGCTGACGGATCTGTTGTTTGGAACCCCGCGCGCCCGAATCCGCCATCATAAAGATGGGGTTAAAGGCTTGGAGCTCTTCGAACATCCCGTCGCTCACCCGGTCCGTGATATGGGTCCAGATGTCGATGACTTTGTTGTAACGCTCACCGTCCGTGATGAGACCGTTCTTGTATTGATTTTCGATGGCGACCACATCGCGACGGGCTTCTTGAAGAAGTTGTTGCTTGGTGGTGGGGATCTGAATGTCATCGATTCCGATTGAGATACCGGCGCGTGTCGCCTCTTCGAATCCGAGGGCCTTCAGCCGGTCGAGGAGTTCCACGACCGCGCAGTGGCCGAACTGCCGGTAGCAGCCCCGGATGATGTCCGAGAGACGGCTTTTGTTGACGAGGTCGTTGACGAAGCGAAATCCTTGGGGCAGGACGGCGTTGAAGAGGATCCGTCCGATTGTGGTTTCGACCAGTTCGCCTGAGGGGAGACGCAGTTTGCATTTCGCGTGCTCGTGAATGACGTTGTCCTGATAAGCGAGAATGGCTTCACCTGCGTCCGCAAAGACCGTTCCCTCTCCCTTCGCTCCTTCACGCATCTTCGTCAGGTAATAAATTCCGAGCACGATGTCCTGAGAGGGGGTTGCGATGGGAGCCCCGTTGGAGGGTGAAAAAATATTGTTGGAGGAAAGCATCGCGATCCGCGATTCCATCTGGGCTTCCATCGAGAGCGGAACGTGGACGGCCATTTGGTCGCCGTCGAAGTCCGCGTTGAAGGCCGTGCAAACGAGCGGGTGAATGCGGATGGCCTTCCCCTCAATCAAGACCGGCTCGAAGGCCTGAATGCCCAGCCGGTGCAAAGTCGGCGCGCGGTTGAGAAGGACGGGGTGTTCGTTGATGACTTCCTCGAGGATGTCCCAAACTTCGGGCTTCGCCCGCTCGACCATTTTCTTGGCCGACTTGATGGTGTGGACGTGGCCACGTTCTTTGAGTTTCCGGATGATGAAGGGTTCGAAAAGCTCGAGGGCCATCTTTTTCGGAAGACCGCATTGATGCAGCTTGAGCTCGGGGCCGACCACGATGACGGAGCGACCGGAATAATCCACGCGCTTGCCGAGGAGGTTCTGGCGGAACCGTCCCTGTTTGCCGCGAAGCATGTCACTCAAGGACTTGAGCGGCCGGTTGCCCGCGCCCAAGACCGGACGGCCGTGACGACCGTTGTCAAAAAGGGCATCCACCGCCTCTTGAAGCATCCGCTTCTCGTTTCGAATAATGACATCCGGTGCCTTCAGCTCGATTAATTTCTTCAGACGATTGTTGCGGTTGATGACGCGTCGGTAGAGGTCGTTTAAGTCGCTCGTGGCGAAGCGGCCGCCGTCCAAAGCCACGAGAGGCCGGAGGTCCGGTGGAATGACCGGAATGCAATCGAGAATCATCCACTCGGGTTTGTTCGAGGACTTCCGGAAGGAATCAATGACCTTGAGGATCTTGATGGAACGGGCACGCGCTTGCTTGGACTTGGAAGCACGGACCTGTCTTTGATATTTCTGGGTGAGCTTGTCGAGCTCTAGTTCTTTCAACAGATCTCGGACCGCTTCGGCGCCCATTTTGGCGGAAAAGCCCGTAGAACCGTACTGTTCCAGGGCCCGTTGGTATTCCTCCTCCGAGAGAAGCTGTTTTTTCTTGAGCGGCGTCTCCTTGGGATCCGTCACGATGTATTCTTCATAATAGAGGACCTTTTCAAGGGCGCGGATACTGAGTTCGAGGAGGTTGCCGATGCGGGAAGGCATCGTCTTGAAAAACCAGATGTGGGAAACGGGCGTGATGAGATCAATGTGGCCCATCCGCTCGCGGCGGACCTTGGACTGGGTGACTTCGACCCCGCAGCGATCGCAAACGATTCCCTTGTGTTTGATCCGCTTGTATTTTCCGCAAGCGCATTCCCAGTCCCGCGTGGGACCGAAGATCCGTTCGCAAAAGAGACCGTCTTTTTCCGGTTTGAGCGTCCGGTAATTAATGGTCTCAGGTTTCCTCACTTCCCCATGGGACCACTTACGGATCGTTTCTGGAGAAGCGATGCGGATCGAAACCGAATCAAACGTGTTGATGTCGTAACAAATCATACTCTCAGCTTCTCCTTATTTATCTTCTCCTTCAAGTCATCCTTGCTCGAACCGGAGTCTTTGAGGAGCTTGGCGGCGGCTTCTTTGGCGAGAGACGTTGCGGGCCGGGTCCGTTCCGGCGTGATGTCCAAGCAGAGAGTTTGGAGTTCCTTGACCAAAACGTTGAAAGATTCGGGTGTCCCCGCATGGAGAGCGGGCTCCCCTTTCACGATGGCTTCGTAGACCTTGGTGCGGCCGAGGACGTCATCGCTTTTTACGGTGAGGAGTTCCTGAAGCGTGAAGGCCGCACCGTAAGCCTCAAGCGCCCACACTTCCATTTCGCCGAGACGCTGGCCTCCGAACTGGGCTTTTCCGCCCAGCGGCTGTTGGGTGACGAGCGAATAAGGACCGATGGAACGGGCATGGATCTTGTCATCCGCCATGTGGGCCAGCTTCATCATATAGATGTAGCCGACGGTCACGCGTTCCCCGAAGGTTTCTCCGGTCCGGCCGTCCGAGAGAGTAGTCTTTCCGTCCTCCGGAAGTTTGGCCCTTCGAAGAAGCGCTTTGATCTCGCCCTCGTTGGCTCCGCTAAAAACAGGGGTCTCGACCCAAAGCCCGAGCGCCTTGGCGGCCCATCCGAGATGAGTCTCGAGAATTTGTCCGACGTTCATCCTCGAAGGGACGCCGAGGGGATTCAATACAATCTCGACGGGAGTGCCGTCTGGGAGGAAGGGCATGTCTTCTTCCGGAAGGATTTTGGCGATCACGCCTTTGTTTCCGTGGCGGCCGGCCATTTTGTCGCCGACGGCCAGCTTTCTTTTGGCGCAAACATAGACCACTACTTTTTTCAACACGCCGGGCGGCAATTCATCACCTTTTTTGATCCGGTCAATGCGGCGGGCCCGGTCTTCAATGAGCTCGTCAATTTCATCGCCCCACACACGGGCAATTCGGCGAATGCTCTCCTCAAGCTCCGGCTCGTCTTCGACCCGCACCGTGTCCCAATCGCACTGGTCGAGTTTTTTCATGTCTTTACGGTCAATGACGTGTCCGCTCTTCAGAAGCACCTCGCCCAAAACGTCGTCGAGAAGATCCTCGGCAAGTTTCTTGCCGATAAGCATCGCGGAGAGCTTCTGGAGCCTTTCCCGTTTGAGGGCGTTGATCCGTTCCTGGCATTCCTCGTTGATGCGTTCGATTTCTTTATTTTCAGTCCGCCGTTCTTCGGTGGTCTTGGTGCTGCTCTCTTTGCGGGCAAAAACCTTCACGTCGACGATGATGCCCTCGACCCCGGGCGGGACGGTGAGGGAAGCGTCGCGAACATCGCCCGCCTTCTCGCCGAAAATCGCACGCAGGAGTTTTTCCTCCGGTGAAAGTTCGGTCTCGGATTTGGGCGTGATCTTTCCGACCAAGATATCGCCGGCTTTGACCTCGGCTCCGATTCGGATGACACCCTCTTCTTCGAGATCCTTCAGTGCTTCTTCGCTCACGTTCGGAATGTCACGAGTGATTTCCTCAGGCCCCAGTTTCGTATCGCGGGCCTCGATCTCAAACTCTTCAATATGAAGGGACGTGTAGGTGTCCTCTCGGACGAGCTTTTCGCTGACGAGGATCGCGTCCTCAAAGTTGTAGCCCCGCCAAGGCAGGAAGGCCGCCAGGATGTTTCGCCCGAGAGCCAATTCTCCGCCCTTGGTCGCCGCGCCGTCTGCAAGGACATCACCCCGCTTGACCTTGTCTCCGATGTTCACGAGAGGACGTTGATTGAGCGCGGTTCCGGCGTTGGAGCGTTCGAATTTCTTGAGGTGGTAAACGAAATCATCCACCACGATCTGGGTGGCATCGACGTGCTTCACGGTCCCGCGCGTCTTGGAAACGATCGTGGCGCCCGAATCTTGGGCCACGCGGAATTCGATGCCGGTCCCCACGAGCGGGGGTTCGGTCTCAAGAAGAGGAACGGCTTGCCGCTGCATGTTGGAACCCATCAGGGCGCGGTTTGCGTCGTCGTGTTCGAGGAATGGAATCAGGGCTGCCGCGACACTCACGAGCTGTTTCGGGGAAACGTCCATGTAATCGATTTCTTCGGGCTTTCGTTTTGGAAAATCGCCCCGGAAACGGCAGCTCACGGTTTCGTCAAGGAAGTGTCCGTTCTTGTCAATGCGGGCATTCGCCTGGGCAATGGCGAACTTGTCTTCGATGTCGGCTGTGAGGTATTCAATCTTCTCCGTCACGCGCCCTTTCTCCACCTTGCGGTAGGGCGTTTCGACGAAACCGATGTCGTTGACACAGGCGAAGGTACTCAAGGAAGCAATCAGTCCGATGTTCGGTCCTTCCGGCGTTTCGATGGGACAGATGCGGCCGTAGTGGGAAGGATGGACGTCGCGGACTTCGAATCCCGCCCGTTCCCGCGACAGACCGCCGGGACCGAGGGCGCTTAAGCGCCGCTTGTGCGTAAGCTCGGCCAGGGGATTCGTCTGGTCCATGAATTGGGAAAGCTGGCTCCGGCCAAAAAAGTCGCGGATGGCGGCGGCGATGAGCTTGGGATTGATGAGATTGTGAGGCATGGCCGCGTCGAGATCGTAAATGGACATCCGCTCCAGACAAGAGCGTTTCATCCGGGCCAGCCCGACGCGGAATTGGTTTTGCAACAGTTCGCCAACGGAACGAACGCGACGGTTGCCCAGGTGGTCGATGTCATCAACCTTCGCTTCTCCTGAGCGAAGTTTCAAAAGTTTCTCGACCACTTTCATCACGTCGTCAGCCCTGAGGGTCGTCTGGTTGGGTTCGGTCTGGACGTTCAGTTTGCGGTTCATCATGAACCGGCCGACAGCACCGAGGTCATAGCGCTGGGCATCAAAGAAAAGTTTGTCAATGAGGTCCTTGGCGCTCGCGGGCGTCGGAGGATCGCCGGGACGAACTCGCCGGTAGATCGCGACTTGGGCTTCTTCCGTGCTCCGGTAGGGGTCCCGCTCAAGGGTGTTCATCATTGCCCGGTCGTCACCCGGAAACTTCACAATCTGGATGGAACGGACCTGGTTTCCGACGATGACGTGCAAAAGTTCTCTTGTCAGTTTCGTTCCAGCCAGCGCGATGGGTTCCTTGCTATCTGCATGCAAAATGTCCTGGGCCAGAAATTCCCCTTCGAGTTTTTTCTGCGAACCCTCGATGTCCGTCACTTTTTCGAGAGGATAGAGGGCCTTCAAGATATCGTAAGTGGTTGAGAAACCGATAGCGCGCAGGAGGGTCGTGGCCAGAATTTTCCGGCGGCGGTCAATGTAGGCGTAGATGATGTCATTCACGTCCGCCTCAAATTCGATCCAAGCGCCCCGGTAAGGAATGATGCGGACACTGAAGATCCGTTTTCCGCTGGGGTGGATGGATTCCTCGAGAGAGACACCGGGAGACCGGTGGAGCTGGCTCACCACAACGCGCTCGGCCCCGTTAATCACGAAGGTGCCGGTCTCGGTCATCAACGGAAGCTCGCCGATGTAGACCTCCTGCTCCTTCGCAATTCCCTTCCGGACCAAACGCAGCTTCACCTTGAGAGGGGCCGCGTACGTCATCCCCCGCTTCTGACATTCCGGGATGGAGTACTTGGGTTTGCCGAGACTGTAATTGACGTATTCGAGCCGACAGCCTCCGTCAAAACTCTCAATCGGAAAACTGTCTTGAAAGGCCGCCTCGAGTCCCTTGCGCTTCCTCCGACGCTTGCCTTCCTCGGTCTGGAGAAATTCCTGGTAAGACTTCACCTGGATTTCGACCAGGCTCGGTACTTCCATGCACTCGGGAACTTTGTTGAAGTTTTCTCTCTTGACGAAAATGCTCATCCGACCCTCCGGTCTTATTTGGTCCGTTACTTGATCTCGACCTTGGCTCCGTTGGCTTCGAGCACTTGTTTAATCTTTTCCGCTTCTTCCTTCGAGATGCCGTCCTTGACGAGCTTGGGTGCGGCTTCCACGAGGTCCTTGGCTTCTTTGAGGCCCAGGTTGGTGATCGTACGGATTTCCTTAATCACCTGGATTTTTTTCTCTCCGGCGTTGGCCAAGATCACTTGAAATGTGGTCTTCTCCTCTGCGGGTGCGGCACCGGCTGCAGCTCCACCCGCTCCCGGAGCGGCGACGGCCACAGCAGCCTGAGCCGAAACTCCAAATTCCTCTTCCATGGCCTTGACGAGCTCGGCCAGTTCGAGGACCGAGAGATTTTTCACACTGTCCAAGAGATCGGTGACCTTCCCCGACCGCTTGGCCGACTTCTTTTCCTGCTTTTCCTGTGTTTGAGCTTCCGTTGTCATTGCTGCTTCCTCCTTGATAAGAAAGTTGAAGACTTAAGCCTGCTGGGGGGCCGCCTGGACCCGCTTCTTGTGAACCTCATTCAATACTCGAGCCAACGATGCCATCAAACCGTTGAGCGTCATCACGAAAGCCGTGATGGGGGACTTCATCCGGATCGCCGCCATCGTGAGGAGTTCTTTGCGCGAAGGCAATTTGGCCAAATCTTTGATAAAATTTCCTTCATAAACCTGGCCATCCAAAATGAGGCCTTTGAGCTCCAGATTTTCGTGACCTTTGATGAAATCAACGAGCGCCTTCGAAACCAGCTGGGGCTCCTCGGCGCTTAACGTCATGAGGATTGAGCCCTCGAGAAAGCGCGTCGCGTCGGCCACCTTCGCCTTTTCCAGGATTTTCTTGGCCATGCTGTGTTTGACGAGAAGTGTACGGCGCGAAACCTTCTCAAGGTTCCGCCGAAGTTCACTCATGTCCGCCACGCTCATCCGATCGAAACGGCTGAAGAAAGCGCTCGGGCTTGAACTGAATTCCTTTTCCAGTTCTTGAAAGATCAATTTTTTTCCTAAGGAAACTTCCCGCTTCGCCGCTTCAGCCATTTCGGTTGCTTTCACCATTTTTATAAGGAAGACGACGCCAATGGAACTCCGGGACCCTGAGAAACAGAGAGGGTCACCTTCCGCAGAAAATTGCCCTTTGCAGCCGCGGGTTTCGCATCGCGGACCGCGCGGATGAGGGCTCTCGCATTTTCATCCAGGGCCTTCTCTGAAAAAGAAAGTTTCCCGCAGGGCGCGTGCAAGCCGCCGGTCTTGTCACTTTTGAATTCGATCCGGCCTGCCTTGAGCTCACGAACAGCCCGTGCCACATCCGGTGTCACCGTTCCGCTTTTGGGGGAAGGCATCAGTCCCTTCGGTCCCAAAACTTTTCCCAGCTTACTGACCTCGCGCATCATGTCGGGATGCGCCACGACCGCGTCAAAATCCATCCAACCGCCCTGAATTTTCTGAACCAACTCTTCGGCACCGACTCCATCTGCTCCGGCTTCTTGAGCCGCCTTGGCGCCCTCGCCCTTGCAAAAACAAATCACGCGAATCTTCTGGCCCGTTCCGTGCGGCAAACTGATCGTTCCCCGCACCATCTCTTCGCTCTGTTCGGGACGAATCCCCAATTGGAAGTTGAGAGAAACGGTTTCATCGTATTTGGTATCGGACACCTTCTTGACGAGACCGACCGCCTCGGTCACCGAGTAAGACTTGCCGGCTTCGACGAGGGTCGCTCTTTTCTGATACCGCTTGCTATGCTTCTCTTTTTTCTTATCCGCCATTGCCCGCTTCAGGCCTCCGCCACTTCGATCCCCATACTGCGAGCCGAGCCCACCACGAGGCGGACGGCCCGATCCAGCTTGGTGGTGTTGAGATCCGTCATCTTCTCCCGCGCAATCTGTTCCACTTGCTGCTTCGTCACCTTGCCGATCGTCGTACGTCCGGGTTCGGGTGAGGCCTTCGCAAGCCCTGCCGCCTTCTTTAAAAGGATGGCCACCGGCGGCGACTTCAGGATGAATGTAAACTTTTTGTCTTCGTAGATCGAGATGACAACGGGGAGGACCGTTCCCTGCCTGTCCTTCGTCCGCTCGTTGTATTGCTTGCAAAACTCCATGATGTTCACGCCGTGTTGACCCAGCGCAGGACCAATCGGCGGCGCCGGATTTGCCTGACCGGCGGGGATTTGCAACTTCACTCGCGTGACAACCTTTTTAGCCATTAGATCTTTTCAACCTGCCAATATTCCAATTCCACGGGGGTCGAGCGTCCGAAAATACTCACAAGCACTCTGAGCTTGCCGCGGTTGGGATTGATTTCTTCAATCGTCCCATTGAAGTTGGCGAAAGCCCCTTCCTTGACGCGAACATTCTCACCCACCACAAACTCCACTTTGGGCTTGGGCTTGGCTGTCTTCTCTTCCTGCTGGCGAAGGATTTGATTGACCTCTGTCTCGGAAAGAGGAAGGGGTTTACGTCCTGAACCCACGAACCCCGATACGCCGGGTGTGTTTCTCACCAGGTACCAGCTGTCGTCCGTCAATTCCATTTGGACGAGGATGTAACCCGGGAAAAATTTTCTTTCGCTGATTTTCTTCTTCCCGGCCTTGACCTCGCTCACCTTTTCAGTCGGGATGAAGACCTGGTGAATCGCCGAAGAAAGCCCCGCCGAATCAGCTCGACTCGCCAAGTTTGCCTTGACCTTGGCCTCAGTCCCTGTCTGCGTGTGAATCACGTACCATTTCGCCGTCACCGTGGAATCCATAGTTAAAATTAATGAATCAAAAACCTCATCAAGAGGGACAGGAAAAAATCCACCACGCCGATGAACGCGGCCATCAGAAAGGTCATGAGAATCACGACGCCTGTTGACCCCAAGAGCTCCTCGCGACTGGGCCAACTGACCTTCTTCAATTCCTGGCGTGTTTCCTGAACGAATTGATTAATTCCCATCGTCCCCGCTCAAGCAATCCCAGGCCAGGAGGGAGTCGAACCCCCAACCCCAGGATTTGGAGTCCCGTGCTCTAACCAATTGGAGCTACTGGCCTATTTAAGTTCCCGATGCGCCGTTTGCTTGCGGCAAAAGCGACAGAACTTCTTCAACTCCAACCGATCTGGATGCTTTTTCTTATTCTTGCGCGTCGAGTAATTGCGTCGCTTACATTCGGTGCACGCAAGGGTAATAATCTCCTGCATGGATTTATCAGTCCAGTTTGGGTTACAGAACCAACTAAATACGCGGGGTCTCTACGGCGAAAGTAATCACCCCACGCCTTGGGCTAGTTCGCCAATGATGAGGTCTAAGCCAATTATTTCAGAATCTCGCTCACCACGCCGGCACCGACCGTCTTGCCTCCCTCACGAATGGCAAAACGGAGCTCTTTCTCCATGGCCACAGGCATGATGAGTTCACCTTCGATCGCCACGTTATCACCCGGCATCACCATCTCCACGCCCGAAGGGAGGGTGACAACACCCGTGACGTCTGTCGTCCGGAAATAAAACTGCGGCCGATACCCCGTGAAAAAAGGCGTGTGTCGTCCGCCCTCTTCCTTGGTTAACACGTAAACCTGACCTTTAAACTTGGTATGCGGCGTCACCGAACCCGGGGCCGCGATGACCATTCCTCTCTCGAGGTCCTTCTTTTCAATTCCGCGCAAGAGCAAACCCACGTTGTCTCCCGCCTGCGCGTCATCCAGGATCTTTCGGAACATTTCAATCCCGGTCACGGTCGTCTTCACGGACTTCTCTTTCAGTCCGATCACTTCCACTTCCGCGCCTACCGTGATTTTTCCGCGTTCGACCCGGCCGGTTCCCACTGTTCCACGTCCAGAAATAGTGAATACGTCTTCAACCGGCATCAGAAAGGGCTTCTCCACCGCGCGATTGGGAGTGGGAATGTATTTATCCACGGCCTCCATCAAATCGAGGATGGGCTTCGCCACTTTTTCATCCGTCGGATTTTGCATCGCGAGAAGGGCCGAGCCTTTGATGATGGGAGTTTCGTCGCCTGGGAAGTCGTACTTCTTTAAGAGCTCGCGCACTTCCAATTCCACCAAATCCAAGAGTTCTTTGTCATCCACCGCGTCCACTTTGTTGAGGAACACGACGATCCGCGGTACGCCGACTTGACGCGCAAGGAGGATGTGTTCGCGGGTCTGCGGCATCGGTCCATCCGCAGCAGAGACCACTAAAATGGCGCCGTCCATTTGAGCGGCGCCTGTAATCATGTTCTTGATGTAATCCGCGTGACCCGGACAGTCCACGTGGGCATAGTGACGGTTTTTCGTTTGGTATTCCACGTGCGAGACGGCGATCGTGATACCGCGCTCTTTTTCTTCGGGGCATTGTCAATGGTGTCAAAAGCGCGGGCCTCGGCAAGTCCTTGTTTGGATAAAACCAAAGTGATGGCGCTCGTGAGCGTTGTCTTTCCGTGGTCGACGTGTCCGATGGTTCCGATGTTGACGTGGGGTTTTGTTCTTTCGAATTTTTCCTTGGCCATCTCAATCCTCTCTTTCCTTTAAAGGACTCGCTTTTCAGCTGCTGGTCGGAATTGAACCGACGACCCCGTCCTTACCAAGGACGTGCTCTGCCGACTGAGCTACAGCAGCCCGTTAAAGCGTGCGATGGACGACGCTTTTTGCCGGGCTTTTCTTCGAACCTGAAAATAAAAAACAGTCTCCGCCTCTCGCGAATAGAGGTGGGAAGAGTATATTTAAAAAACCCTTTTTGTCAACAACCTTTATAACAATTTATAACGACTGACCGTCAGTCGAGCGGCTGGAGGGAATCGAACCCTCGACTCGAGCTTGGAAGGCTCGGGCATTACCACTATGCAACAGCCGCGATAAGGGGTGAGAGTATACTAAATTTGAATTTCCTATGGCAAATTTTGTTTCCTCTCCTATAATGAAACCCCTTTAGATGACACCATTAAGATGCCCTTATTGATCCTGCTCAGGCACGGCCAGTCCCAGTGGAACCTGGAGAATCGCTTCACAGGCTGGGTTGACGTCCCCCTTTCGGAACAAGGAGAAAGGGAAGCGAGAGAGGCGGGTTCCAAGCTGAAATCTATAACGATCGATTGTGCCTACAGTTCCGTTTTAAAGAGAGCCAATGATACACTCCAGCTAGCTCTTGAGACAGCCGGAGTTAAAGGGATTCCAATCGCTCGAGATAAGGCTTTGAACGAACGCCACTACGGAGAGCTCCAAGGTCTCAATAAGGAAGAAACGGTAAAGAAGTTCGGTGCCGAACAAGTCCGTATCTGGCGCCGAAGTTACGATGTCGCTCCCCCTGCCGGAGAAAGCCTAAAGGATACTGCCGCACGGACTTTGCCCTATTTCAAGAACGTCATCGTTCCCGATCTGAAGGCTGGGAAAAATGTTCTTATCGCCGCGCATGGAAACAGCTTACGTTCAATCGTGATGGAGATCGAAAAACTCACGCCGGAGCAGATCCTAAAGGTGGAGATTCCAACAGGGGTCCCCTTGGTTTACGAATTTGACTCCAATCTCAAGCTCATCTCAAAGAAGGTTCTTTAACTGGCCCAAACCCCAAAAAAGGTTATAAATAGCTAAAGTTTTGAAACATTTTTTCCGATGTTTTAAAAAAATTTAGCAAAGAAGTATAAATATGCATGGATGAAAAACTGAAAACCGCCAACACTCATTTGGATCCTCCAAAAATAAAAACCAGCACCCTTGGCGTCTTGACTGCCTTCACTCCAGAGATTTTTCGAAGCGAGTACTACCGTTTAATCTTGTCTGGTATCACCGCCGCAGCCGCGTGCATTTCGAGTGAAATGAGACTTGCCTTGATTCGTGACGAAGAAAAGTGGAATTTGGAAAGAATTGTGTCCCGACATTCCTTGGATGGCGCTCTTATTCTCACGTGGCGAATTCATGCGCCGGACCTATCGGAAATGCGGCTGGGAGAAAAGGCGATCCCACTAGTGGTCATCAATGACTTCATCCCCGGACTGAAAATGAACATTGTTTACACCGACGCCGCGTCTGGGGCCAAATTGGCGATGCGCTACCTTTTCAATCGAGGGTACCGCCGAGTCGGCATGATCCAAGCTCCCTCAGAAGATTCCGTAGATGCCCGTGAGAGGGAACGAGTTTTTCGAGAGATGCTGACGGAAGAGGGAAATGAGCTGGATCCGGATCATTTCAAGAAATGTGACTACTTCTTTGAAGAAGACGGTTATCTCAAAACCATGGAGATGATTCAGACGGCCCGCACCCTTCCGCGTGCCCTGCTTTGCTTTAATGATGACCTGGCGGTTGGCGCGATCCGTGCGCTGCGGGACGAAAAAATCCTCGTACCTCAGGAAGTGGCTGTCATGGGTTTTGATGGGACAGAACGGGGCAGCTTCGTGAATCCGCCCCTTACGACAATCAGCCAGCCGCTTGAGCAGATGGGGCGGGAGATGGTTCGGATGTTGTCGAGTTTGCTCGAGAAGGGGCAGCCGTCGGCACCGCTCCAGGTGCGGTTTGATTCGCAACTGGTAATCCGGCAATCGGCTTGATCTCGGGAAGGGCTGGTACTTTCTTTTCCTCAAGCCCTGTGCGCTTCAGAATTTCCCAATTCAAAATTTCCAAGATCCCGGACATTCCCTTCACATTGCGGTAAACCGCATTCGTAAGTCCCAACTCAAAAGTTTGCTGGGCGGGTTGTCCCCGGGAGAGATCGGTGTAAGTCACCGAAGCAAGATTTAACTTCACTTCCTCGATGACAGACCCTCGGCCCGTCAACACCTTTAAAGGAAGGTTGAGTATTCCTTTTTCGTTACGCAGAACGCGGAAATCCTTAAAGTCAATCTCGAGCCGCTTCAGTTCAAACCCTCCCACGAATTTCGCAGAAGGGGCATAGCGTACCCGCGCCTCGCTCACCTCGGCAAGGGGCCCTGCCGGGAAATCCACTGGATTCAAAACCTGGACGTCCTGAATGGAGAACTGAGGCTGAGACAAACTGAAGTGAACCCTCCCGAGCTGAACGGGAAGGCCGGTCGCCTTCGAAAGCTGTCCTTGGAAAACCGACTCGACGACGGCCGGAAGAAGGAAAACGAGAAAACAGCCCAAGAGGAACAAAGCCACGAAAGCGGTGGCTAGATTGCCGATTCGATTGGAAGGTTTTTGCTTGGTGGTTGCCTTTTTCATAGTGATAATAATTTAAATGAACGACCCCGATCTCTGCAAGCCTAATCTTTCAAGACTGGCCGAACACCTTCGCCGAGTTACGGGAGAAAGAAACTTCCAAACAAGCCCCTCTTCCCTGATACGGACTCAGTCCTATCTCCAAGAGGAGCTCGAAAGTTACGGCTTTGAGATTCATCGGGAGCCCTTTTTCTTTTCGGGCCAAACGTTTTCGAATCTCGTGGCACACCTCGCTTTTGACCCGAACCGTCCCCGCCTTCTGGTGGGAGCTCACTTCGATTCAGTTTCGGGCTCGCCCGGCGCGGATGACAACGCGAGCGGAGTAGCCGCTTTCTTGGAGACTGCGCGCCTCTTCGCCCAAGGAAGGACCGGAAAAAATGCGGTGGAGTTCGTCGCGTTCAATCTCGAGGAATTCGGAATGATAGGAAGTCAAGCTTATGTCCAGAAACTCAAAAAGGAAAAGGTGCCGCTGTCCGGAATGCTTTCTCTTGAAATGGTGGGCTACACATCGAAGGACAAAGGGTCGCAAAAAATGCCCTCTTTCCTCAAGCTTTTTTACCCCGACGCCGGAGATTTCATCGGCCTTGTCGCCAATACGACCTCAACCGGACTCCTCAAGCAAGTGGAGCCCATCTTTCGCTCGGTCGAAGCGCTTCCCGTGGAATCACTCGTCCTTCCAGCCAATGGCTGGATCTTCCCGGACGCGAGATTGAGCGATCATTCTCCCTTTTGGGATCAGGGCTACCCCGCTCTTCTTATCACCGACACTTCCTTCTACCGGAATCCCCACTATCACCTCGAAACGGACAAGATTGAGACACTCGACCTCGAATTCCTTGCCAAGGTCACCGAGGCCACCGCTCGGACAGTCATGGAACTTGGGCGTTTTTGACTTTTGGCTTGTTCGGGGTTATCTTTCTAACGAGGCTTAATATCATCCAACTTGGGACTCATCCTGGAGATCAGATGAAGATATTGGGCCGAGAAATCAAGTTTTCGATCCGGATCGGCCGTGAGCGACGAAGAGCCGATCGGGTTTCCCTCCACGATACCCTTTATTTGGATTACCGTCGGCCTTTTGACCCCACCCACGGAGCGGGAGAAGGAAAGAATATTTCTACAGCCGGCATTCTTTTCGCAGCAACCTCCATCATCCCGGTAGGATCTTTCTTGGAATTGACCCTTCATCTTTATCCGGCCTTTGCGACGACGGCCCCTCTTCTTCTCCAAGGACGGGTCGTGCGTTGCTTTCAAACCTCTGCCCAGCAGCATTACCGGATCGCCTGCGCCTTCAATCCCCTCGAGCCGCACGTGGCCGAAAGGCTCCGCTCCTTCATTTACTGGCTCAAAGAATTGAATCAGGAATCGTTCTACCGGTAAGCCCCAAGCAGAATGGCGCCCAGGTAAAGAAGCTGAATCCAGACGGGGAGCCCGCTTTCGACGGAGGCACTGCGTTCCCGGATGACTTTGGTCGCACCGACGGCCATCCAGAGAAATCCCATCATTCGCTCTTCCGGGTGAGAATAGAATTGAAACCCGATTCCCACCACAATCAAAGCTAACCAGATTGCGCCGCTTGGCCAAGGCGGGAGGCGCCGCAGGTTGACGAGCGCTGACTGAATTCCGCACAGGGTGAGGACAATGCCCAAGGCCATGGCCGTTGAGAAGCCGTAAAGAACTATTCCCTCAATCAAGGCGAGGAACCCGAACAGGGTGAGGAAAGCCGGCCAAAGCAAGAGAGACTTCGGCAAAAGAGAACTGGACTTGGCCTCCATCGTAGCCGTCAAGGCGATGACGGCGAGAAGAATTGCGCTGACAAGATTCCACATCGTCGAATAAGAAATCATGGGGCCTCCCGGGGTTGTTCGTGAGTCACGCAGTGGATTCCGCCGAGGCCCATCACGAGCGTCTCGGACCGGATCCCCACGACCCGCCGTTTCGGAAAAAGATCCTGAAGGATTCCAAGAGCGACTTTGTCCTGGATGCATCCAAAGGTGGGAACGAGGACCACGCCATTTGCGAGATAAAAATTCAGGTAACTTGCCGGCAACCGACCCCAGGAGGTTTCGACGCGGTCGGGCATCGGAATTTCCACGATCTCCAGATTCTTTCCTGCCGGGACGTACACTTCCCGCAGCCTCCTCAAATTTTCACGGAGCGAGGCCTCGTTGGGATCGGATGAATTTTTTTCCACAGCTGTCACGACCGTCGTCCGGTTCACGAAACGGGTGATGTCATCGATGTGGCCGTCCGTGTCATCTCCCTCGATCCCCTCTCCGAGCCAGATGAAATGAGTGAAGCCTAAAAAATCGCGGAGCATTCCTTCGACTTGAAACCGTGACAGGTGAGGGTTCCGGTTCGGATTGAGAAGACACTGCTCAGTCACAAGGCAGGTGCCTTCGCCGTTCGTATCGATGGAACCTCCTTCCAGAATGATTCCCGGCCGGTAAAACGGCATCTCCAATTGACGGGCGATCTGGTCTCCTGCCTCGTCGTCTTTTGCCAAGGATTCGTACTTCCCTCCCCAAGCATTGAAGACCCACTTGATCCCCACGATTCCCCGCTTCCCCTTCGCGCCCAACGTGGCAAAGCAGGGACCGTAATCCCGGATCCACGCGTCCACGGTTGGAAGAAGAAAGTAAACCACGTTCTTTTCAAAGACTCCCCTTTCGCGGAGCCGGCGGGAGACTGTTTCGCGGGTCAACTCGTCGTTGACGAGAAGATAAATTTTTTCGTGGGGGATCAGGGCCTCCATCATTTGGAGGTAAACTTCTTCGACCTCGCGGACCTTGCCCGGCCAGGTTTCCTCATTGTGTGGCCAAGCAAGCCACGTGGCTTCGTGAGGCTCCCACTCAGCCGGCATCCTGAAACCGAGGTCGAAGGGAGTCGCGAGGGTTTTACTTTTTTGAGATGAGGGGTTCGTGAGAGGTAGCTTCATCGAGAAAACGGTTGGCCAACGGTCCGTACGCATCGACGCGGCGGTCGCGGAGGAAGGGCCAACCTTGTCGAGCTTCCCGGATCTGCTCAAGCGGGCAGTCCGCAATTAGGATTTCTTCATTTTGGGGGCCGGCCTGGGTGATGATTTGTCCAAAGGGATCGGAGACAAAGGAGTTTCCCCAAAACCGAATCTTTCCTTCTTTTCCCACCCGGTTCACGGCCGCGACGAAGACTCCATTGGCCACCGCATGGCTTCGCTGGATCAATCCCCACGCTGACTGCTGGGCGGGCCGGACGCGGGCGGGTTCCCGGTCATGCCACCCGATGGCCGTCGGATAAAAAATAATTTCTGCTCCTGAGAGAGCCGTCAGGCGCGCCGCTTCCGGGAACCATTGGTCCCAGCAAATCAGAACGCCCATCTTCGCATATCGGGTTGAGAAGCTCTGAAAGCCGAGGTCTCCGGGTGTGAAATAAAACTTTTCGTAGTAACTGGGGTCATCCGGAATGTGCATCTTGCGGTATTTTCCAAGAAGCGAGCCGTCCGCATCAAAAACAACCGCTGTGTTGTGATAGATTCCGGCGGTCCGTTTCTCGAAGAGGGAAGCCACGATCACGATCCTTTCCTCACGGGCTGTCTCGGAAAATATTTTCGTGGTTGGACCCGGAACCGGCTCAGCGAGATCGAAGTGGGCGCTGTCTTCCGTTTGGGGAAAATAAAGAGAGCGGAAAAGTTCCTGAAGGCAAACGATCCGCGCCCCCTGATGGGCCGCGGACCGGATGCCTTCAAGCGCTTTCTTCAAATTCCGCTCCGGCCTCTCGTCTGCTTTCATCTGAACGAGCCCAAGTCGGACGGAAGACGAACTTTTCTTCTTCGGCATTCTTAAGGGTTAGAGGGCGCGGGGAGATTCGCCATTTGTCCACGGCTTGCGAAAGGACACCAGCCCTTCTTGCCGCCCATTCCGCAGGTTGAAAAGTTGTAAATCAAAAAAGCGCTCGACACAA
>Ga0105164_10000899_pt1 | contig 19418 bp, 23 predicted proteins | sample VDWuncwatermetaG_FD_89674 | JGI IMG/M metagenome (GOLD analysis project Ga0105164, IMG submission 89674) | Wastewater microbial communities from Netherlands to study Microbial Dark Matter (Phase II) - VDW unchlorinated drinking water | ecosystem: Environmental > Aquatic > Freshwater > Drinking...
GATTGAGGCTGCGGTGAACTGCCAGGCGCGGCCTTTCCTGGCTTCCCTCAACCCGCATGCGTAAACGCTTATGCCTTTTTAGCCTTAAAAGTTCTTTTTTGCTTTCCATGCTTATTTCCCGCCGCCGGTTGCCGCTGACTTGCCGACCTTCTTCTTCACCTGCTCGCCCAGATAACGGATTCCGGTACCCTTATAAGGCTCAGGAGGATAAATGGCGCGTATCTCGGAAGCAATTTTTCCGACCAGCGCTTTATCAATCCCCTTGACGACGATATGTGTTGGTTTCGGTGTTTCTATTTTTATTCCCTCAGGTATAGAGACATTTACCGGATGAGTAAACCTAAGCTGCATTACCAGGTTATTCCCCTCTATCTGGGCTTTATAACCTACGCCGACTATCTCCATTTCCTTTAGATAGCCTTCGGTAACGCCTTTAACCATATTGGCGATTAAAGAACGATGCAGGCCGTGCAAAGACTTATCTAATTTTGTATTAGAAACCGACTTTACAAAAAGCTGGCCATCCTTAACCTCGATATTTATGCGGCCAGAAAGCCCAAATTGAAGTTTACCCTTAGGACCTTCGACAAAAATCCTGTTCTCTTTTATTTCAATTTTTACGTCTTTAAGTACGGTTATGGGTTTTTTACCGAGTCTTGACATTTTTTATGAGATATAACCGACGACTTCTCCGCCGATATTCAATTCACGGGCCTGTTTATCAGTGATTATGCCTTTTGAAGTGGAAATAATCGCGATACCCCTGCCCCGCAAAACCGAAGGTATCTTTTTGCGGCCTACATAGATACGCAGGCTTGACCGGGAAATGCGCTTTATGTTTCTTATCGCCGGCTTTCCTGAAATATAGCGCAAATAAATCCTTAAAATGCCCTGTTTTTTATCTTCGATGAATTTAAAATTATCGATATAATTTTCCTGTTTTAAAATTTCCATGATTGATTTTGTGATATTTGAAGCAGGCACATCCACATTTTCTTTTTTGCTCATGATGGCATTGCGGATCATAGTAAATGTATCTGCGATTAAATCAGTCCGTGACATTATTTACTCTCCTTACCAGCTTGCTTTTTTTACCCCTGGAATCATCCCCTGCCAGGCCAGCTCCCTGAAACAAATACGGCAGACTTGGAACCTGCGTAAATAACCTCCGGATCTTCCGCAAATGCGGCAGCGGTTATAAGCGCGCGTAGAAAATTTCGCGGGCCTTTTCCATCGAGCTATTTGTGAACTTTTAGCCATAGCTTATCGTATTCCCCGATTATTCTTTAATCTTAAACGGCATACCGAATAACCTTAATAATTCCTGCGCTCGTTCTTTGGATTTTGTATTCTTGATTACAAAGGTAATATCCATGCCCTGTATGCGCGTTGCCTTATCATATTCTATTTCCGGGAAAATCGATTGATCCGTAATGCCTACGCTATAATTATATGATTTATCGAAAGCGTCCGCGGAAACACCGCGAAAATCCCGTATACGCGGCATAGCCACATTTATCAGCCGGTCCATAAACTCATACATCATCGCCCTGCGCAAGGTAACTTTACAGCCGACCGGCTGGCCCTCCCTGATTTTAAAATTAGCAATCGCCTTTTTTGTCCTTCTTAAAAGCGGCTTCTGCCCGGTAATCAAGGCCAATTCTTCCATTGACTTTTCTATGATCTTGATGTCCTGTACGCCTTCGCCGACACCCATATTGACCACTATTTTTTCCAGATAGGGCAGGGCATGCTTATTCTTGACGGAAAATTTTTTCAGCATTTCCGGTATAATTTCATTGCGGTATCTTTCCAATAAACGGGGGACCATTTAGACCACCTCTTTGCAGGCCCTACAAATTCTTGCCTTGGTGCCGTCTTTTAAAATAGTAAATCCGGCCCGTACGGCACGGCTGCAATGCCCGCAAAAAAGCGCCAGGTTAGATATGCTAATCGGCGATTCGATGCTGACCACGCCGCCTTTAGTGTCCTGCTGGGTGCGGCGTTTATGCTTTTTTACCAAATTTATTCCTTCGACTAAGGCGCGGCCGTTTTCCCGCAGGATTTTTAAAACCTTTCCTTTTTTCCCGCGGTCCTTGCCTTTAGTAACAGAAACTGTGTCGCCTTTCCTAATCTTAAGCATAAACTATATAACCTCGGGAGCCAGCGATACAATCTTAGTAAAATTTTTATCCCTTAATTCCCTGGCTACCGGGCCGAAAACACGGGTTCCTCTCGGGTTTAGCTGCGCATCAATAAGAACAATGGCATTGCGGTCAAATCTTAATATCGAACCATCCGGGCGCCTGATCTGGGCTTTTGTCCTGACCACCACTGCCTTTGCCACCTCGCCCTTCTTCACCGCTGCATCCGCCGATGATTCCTTCACATTAACGTTAATTATATCTCCGACGCGCGCAACTTTAAGGTTTTGCCTTCCTAAAACCGCGATGAAGGAAGCCCTTTTTGCCCCGGTATTATCTGCTACGTCTAAAATAGTGCGTAATTGAATCATCTATGGGGATACCTCTTCATTAACTTCCTTTATCTCGACATGAGGCGCTTGCGCTTTTTTTATCACCTCAATCAAACGAAAATGTTTATCTTTTGATAAAGGGCGCGTCTCTTCTATGCGCACCCGATCGCCTACGTTAGCGATGTTTTTTTCGTCGTGGGCCTTAAACTTATTCGTATATTTTATAATCTTGCCGTATTTATGATGCTTGGCCAGGCGCGTTACCGTAACCTTAATCGTTTTTTGCATCTTGTTTCCGACAACCGTGCCGATAAATTCTTTTCGTTTACCCATCTTTATTTATTTTCCTTCTTTTCGTTTAAAAGCGTCAGGACGCGCGCAATATCCTTGCGGATTAAAGAATACATATGCGGCTTTTCAACCCTTTCGCCGTAACGCTGCTGATTTAGCTTGGATAACTCTTCTTTTAAGGCCTTTTCCTTCTGCAGCAGCTCTTCTTTTGATAATGGGCGTAAGTCTTTTATTTTCATCCTCACTTACCTGTGTGTACGAGTAACAAACTTTGTCCTAAAGGGCAACTTATAAGCTGCCAGCCTAAAACACCTGCGGGCGTATTCTTCCGGAACGCCGCCAAGTTCAAATAAAATCTTGCCCCTTTTTACTACGGCAACCCAATGATCCAAATCGCCCTTACCCTTACCCATACGCACTTCCGCGGGTTTTTTAGTTATGGATTTATCCGGAAAAACCCTGATCCAAAGCCTTCCGCCTCTGTGTAACTGCCGCGCCAAAATTACACGCACGGCTTCAATTTGGGTATTCTTAAACCAGCCGTTCTCCAAGACCTTTAATCCGTACTCGCCAAACGCTAAATCCGCCCCCGTAGTAGCCACTCCGCGGCGCTGGCCTTTTTGCAATTTGCGGTATTTTACTCTTTTCGGCATTAACACCATAAATCTATCCCTCTAATTATCAAGCTTCCTTTTCAGTCGGTTGAGCCTGCGCCTCGGCCGGAATATTCTTCGCAGCTTTAACAGCCAATATATCGCCTTTATAAATCCAGCACTTAATCCCGATTAAACCATACGTGGTCAGGCTTTCGGCAAAACCGTAATCGATATCAGCGCGCAATGTGGAAAGCGGGAGTTTGCCCTGTTTATAAGTTTCCGTGCGCGACATCTCAGCTCCGCCTAACCTGCCGGCAGCGGTTATCTTTATCCCCTTTGCGCCGCTTGACAAAGCCTGCTCGATGGCACGCTTAATTGCCCTGCGGAAGGCAATCCTTTTTTCCAGCTGCAAAGCCACATTTTCCGCCACCAGCTGGGCATCGGCAGCCGGCACTTTTACTTCCTGTATGTCGATAGAAATTTCCTTTTTTGCCAGAGCGTTTAAATTCTCGCGCAGGCGCTCGATATCCTGCCCATGGCGGCCGATGATTAAACCGGGCCGGGCAGTTAATATTTTAATCTTAATGCGCTCGGCAAGCCTTTCGATTATAATTTTAGAGATGGCGGCCTGCTTGTGATTCTTTTTGATAAATTTTCTTATCCGATAATCTTCTTCGATAAAGCGCGGATAATCCTTTGGCTTGGCAAACCACCTGCTTTGCCAGTCTTTGATAAACCCGATTCTGAATAAGTACGGATTAACTTTATGTCCCATAAATGAGTACGTGACTTATGAAACGCAGTGAACATAAGTCACTGTGTACCTTATTGTTTAACATCCAATTCTACCTTAATATGCGACGTTCGCTTCAGTATCGGTGATGCCCTGCCAAAGGCAGCTGCCTTGAAACGCTTCCACATCGGGCCGGCATTACAGGTTATTTTTGAGATGTATAACTGCTCAGGGCTAAAACCCTTGACCTTAGCATTGGCTACTGCCTGCTTGATCAGCTTGAGCAAAAACTCTTTACTCCTTTTATTCACCAAAGTAATGATCCCTTGGGCTTCCAAAACATCCTTATCGCGGATTAAATCGATCACCTGTTGCACTTTCCGCGGTGAAATACGTAAAAATTTTCCTTCAGCTTTTATCGCCATCTTTAATGAGCCCACAACTTACGGAAGCTTTTTAAAAAGCAACGTAAGTTGTTTGGGCGAATTAATCCCGCCTCATTCTTGCAGAATGCAAGAGGCGGGATAAGTTCGGACACATAAGTTATGTCGCTTACATTATCTTTAATATATGGCTCCATAACTTATGTCCTCACTTATGTCTTTTCAGCCGCTTTCTTGGCTTTTACGCCGCCGTGTTTCCGGAAAATACGCGAAGGCGCAAACTCCCCTAATTTATGCCCCACCATATTTTCGGTGACAAAAACCGGGACATGCCTCCTGCCGTCATAAACCGCAAAAGTAAAACCGATAAAATCCGGTATGATGGTCGAGGCCCTGGACCAGGTTTTTATTGCCTGGCGCGAACCAGAACGGCGGGCGTTGTCAACTTTCTTTAACAATTTTGGCTCTACAAACGGCTCTTTTTTAAGCGACCTTGGCATATCTTCCCCTTCATCTGCGCCTCTTTACAATAACCCTATCCGAATATTTGACTTTTTTTCTGGTTTTGTAACCTTTTGCAAGCTGGCCCCAAGGACTAACCGGATGCGGATTACCTTGGCCGGCTTTACCTTCGCCGCCGCCATGCGGATGGTCTACCGGATTCATTGCCGAACCTCTTACAGTAGGCCTTATTCCCCGCCAACGCGTCCTGCCGGCTTTACCAACTGAAATTGCTTCGTGTTCAATATTACCGAGCTGGCCGATGGTAGCATGACAATCTAACCGAATTAAACGCACTTCACCCGAAGGAAGCCGAATATGCGCATAATCCCCTTCTTTTGCCATTATCTGGGCAGAGGCGCCCGCGCTCCTGACAATCTGGCCGCCCTTACCTTTAGCCAATTCAATATTGTGAATTAATGTACCGGTAGGCATATTCCTTAAAGGCAGACAATTTCCGTTTTTAATCTCCGCTTCTCTCTGCTCGGAAGAAATAATCTCATCGCCTACTTTTAAATCTAAAGGGGCGAGAATATACCTTTTCTCCTTATTCGGATATTCCAGCAAAGCAATGCGCGCGCTGCGGTTCGGATCATACTCAATGGCCGCTACCTTTGCCGGAACCTCAAATAAATCACGCTTAAAATCAATAATGCGCAGCATCCGCTTGTGCCCGCCGCCGCGGTGCCGGACAGTTATCCTGCCGTAGAAATTCCTTCCGCCGGTTTTTTTCAGCGGCAGTAGTAATGATTTTTCAGGCTTACTTTTGGTGATCTCGGCAAAATCATTGCCGCTCATCCATCGCCTTGCGGGTGTTGTCGGTTTAAATTTTATTATTCCCATTTAACTAATATCTATCTTATGGCCCTCTTTTAAAGTGACCACCGCCTTTTTTAAATCAGGCGTTTTCCCATATTGGTGCCTTACCCTTTTTAATTTTCCCGGCGCAATAAATGTATTTATATCCTTAACCTTTACCTTATAGATATCTTCCACTGCTTTGGCAATCTGAATTTTATTTGCCGCTTTATCAACCAGAAAAAGGTACTTTCCTTGCGGCTGATAAAGAGAAGATTTCTCTGTCCTTAATAAAGATTTGACTATATCGTATGCTGTCTGCATTATTTTAACCGTTTTGTCAACTCAATGAGGCCTTCATGGGTAATCACCAGCTTATGGCAGCACATCACCTCATAAGTATTGGTATCTTTTACCAGGCCTACATTTAAAGTATTAATATTACGCGCAGCGAGCTGAACACCGCCATCTATCCTATCCAACAGCAATAAAACTTTTTTTTCCGGCTTGATTTTTAAATTAGAAAATATCTTTGCCGCTTCTTTTGTTTTGACATTATTTAATTTAAAATTATCTAAGACAATAAAATTATCCTCGTTTAATTTTATCGAGAGGGCTGACTTTAGCGCTAAAACCCTCATTTTCTGCGGCAACTTTATGGAGTAATCGCGCGGATGAGGCCCGAAAATCACGCCGCCGTGGCGCCACAACGGAGAACGTATGGAGCCGACTCTGGCCCGGCCGGTGCCTTTCTGTTTCCACGGTTTACGGCCGCCGCCGGAAACTTCGCCCCTGGTCTTAGTCCCGGCCAAACCCTTTCTCTGGTTAGCACGATAAGCCACCACTGCCTGCTGAATAAGAGCGGTATTAACAGCGCCGCCAAAAACAGCCGCATCTAATTTTACGGTATCTACTTTTTCTCCTGCTGAATTGTATATAGGTAAGGTATATTTTTCTTGCTCCATAACTTATGTCCTCACTTATTTCTTCTTTGCTTTTTTGATCACCAGATACGCATTCTTATGGCCGGGCACATGGCCTTTTACCAATAAAAGATTATTTTCCGGATCAACATTGACTACTTTTACATTCTGCTGTGTAACCGTGCATGCGCCCATATGGCCGGGCATGTGATGACCCTTAAAAACTCTTCCCGGAGTGGTAGCCGAACCGATAGAGCCGACCCGGCGATGGGACGTCGAGCCGTGTGTCTGCGGGCCGCCGTGCCAATGCCAGCGCTTCATTCCGCCCTGAAAGCCTTTACCTATGGAAACACCGGTTATATCCACAAAATCACCGGCCTTAAATAAATCAACTTTTATTTCCTGGCCGACCTTATATTCCACTGCCGGATCCCTGGAAACTTCCCTGATCCATTTCTGCGGGGCGACGCTTATTTTTTTAAAATATCCCAGCAGCGGTTTTTTCAGGCGCTTTTCATTAACCGGCTCAAACCCAAGCTGAATGTTTTTTTCTTTTATTGCCAAAACCGGGCACGGCCCTGCCTCAATAGCCGTAACGCCGGTTAACCGGCCGTCATCGGAAAAAATCTGGGTCATGCCGATTTTCTTCCCTAATAATCCTGTCACTTGATCTCCACATCGACGCCTGCCGGAAGGTTAAGCTTCCTTAAGGAATCAATTGTTTTCGCTGTCGGCTCCAGAATATCGATCAGGCGCTTATGCGTGGACAACCCGAACTGCTCGCGCGATTTCTTATCGATAACCGGAGAACGCAATACCGTGTAAATTTCTTTTTTTGTCGGTAGCGGCACTGGGCCGCAGATCTGTGCCCCACTACGCTTTACCGTTTCAACAATTTCCTCGACTGCCTGATCCAGCAGCCGATGGTCATATGCTTTTAGTTTTATGCGTATTTTCTGCAACTTATATCCTCACTTATGCAATAATTTCGGAAACCACGCCTGCGCCGACGGTGTGTCCCCCTTCGCGGATAGCAAAACGCGATTCCTTCTCCATAGCGATCGGAACGATTAACTCTACTTCAAAGGCGATATTATCCCCGGGCATAACCATTTCTACGCCTTGGGGAAGGCTGACATTACCGGTAACGTCAGTAGTACGAAAATAAAACTGCGGCCGGTATCCTTTAAAAAAAGGCGTATGCCTTCCGCCTTCTTCCTTGGTTAAAATGTAAACCTGCGCCTTGAATTTGGTATGCGGAGTAATGGACTTAGGCGCCGCCAAAACCATGCCGCGCTCCAAATTATCTTTGGAAACACCCCTCAAAAGCAGGCCCAGGTTATCGCCGGCTTGCCCTTCATCAAGAAGTTTCCTGAACATTTCAATACCGGTAACCACTGTTTTGCCGATTTCCGGCTTTAAGCCGACAATATCCACTTCATCGTTTATTTTAATCTTTCCGCGTTCAACCCTTCCTGTGCCGACTGTCCCTCTACCCTCGATGGTAAATACGTCTTCAACTGCCATCAAAAACGGCTTATCTAAATCTCTTTTCGGTAACGGGATAAACTCATCCACGGCCTTCATCAACTCTAATATTGCCTGCGAATACTGGTTATTCAGGTCGCCGCCGGCTTTTACTGTTTCTAAGGCGCTTCCTTTAATAATTGGGGTTTTATCTCCGGGAAATCCGTATTTAGTCAGGAGCTCTCTTACTTCCATCTCTACCAAGTCAATTAACTCTTTATCCGAGACCGTATCGACCTTATTTAAAAACACCACTATCTCAGGCACATTAACCTGACGGGCAAGAAGTATATGCTCCCTGGTCTGAGGCATTGGGCCGTCTGCCGCGGAAACAACCAATATCGCGCCGTCCATTTGAGCCGCCCCCGTGATCATGTTCTTGATGTAGTCGGCATGGCCCGGGCAGTCAATATGGGCATAGTGGCGGTTTTCGGTCTGATACTCAACGTGAGAAATATTAATCGTAACGCCTCTCTCCCTCTCCTCGGGGGCATTATCGATAGAATCATAAGTCCTTACTTCGGAGAATCCTTTCTTCGCCAACACCATCGTGATTGCGGCGGTCAAAGTTGTCTTACCGTGGTCAACGTGCCCGATAGTCCCAATATTCACATGCGGCTTTGTTCTGATAAATTTTTCTTTAGCCATTGCTCCCTCCTTTTAATGACGACACAACTTATGGAGTTCGTAGAACGACATAAGTTGTATGTCGGAATTAAATCCTTGACATCGAAGATGTCAAGGATAAGTTCGGATATATAAGTTATGTCACTTACATTATCTTTAATATATGGCTCCATAACTTATGTCCTCACTTAGAAACTTTTCCTCTTCGTGGTCCCGGTTGCTGCTCCGGCAACAATTTTTTCCGCTATATGCGAAGGCACCTCGGCATAAAACGAGGGCTCCATTGTATAGGATGCGCGCCCTTGCGTCAAAGAACGTATAGTCGTAGAATAGTTAAATGTTTCTGCCAATGGGATATGGGCGTTAATTATACACAAATTCAGGCGTGTGGCAAGAGAAACTATCTTTGCGCGGCGCGAACTCAAATCGCCGATAACCGCGCCCATATATTCTTCAGGCGCGACAACCTCCATATTCATAATCGGCTCCAGCAATTTAGGCCCGGCTTTCTTCAAGCCCTCATTAAAAGCAATCGCTGCCGCCATTTTAAATGCCATTTCGGATGAATCAACTTCATGGAAAGAACCATCAACCAAAATTACACTCACATCCGTAACCGGGTAACCTGCCAGGCAACCGCTTTTAGCTGAGCCGAGAATACCCTGCTTTACCGCCGGGATAAATTCGCGCGGGATAGCCCCGCCCTTAATCTTATCCTCAAAAGTATTGCCTTTCCCGGCTTCTTCTTGCGGAGCCATCTCAATAACTACATGGCCATATTGGCCGCGCCCGCCTGACTGCTGAATAAATTTTCCCACAGAATCAACCGCTTTGGTAATAGTTTCCCGGTAAGCAACTTGCGGCTGGCCTACCTGCGCCTCCACGTTAAATTCCCTTAAAATACGGTCAACAATAATCTCCAGATGCAGCTGCCCCATACCGGCAATAATAGTTTGCCCGGTTTCTTGGTTATACGAAACATGAAACGATGGATCTTCTTCTTCTAATTTATGCAGCGCCAGGCCCAGCTTTTCCTGATCCTGCTTAGTTTTAGGCTCAATCGCCTGCTGGATAACCGCCTCAGGAAAACGCATAGCTTCAAGGATAACCGGGTTGGCCTCATCGCAAAGCGTATCTCCGGTTTTTGTTTCTTTTAACCCTACCGCGGCGATAATATCTCCGGCAAAGACCTCTTTAATAATCTCCTGCCGGTTAGCATGCATCTTTATCAATTTTGTAATCCGCTCTCTGACCCTCTGCGTGGTATTGTAAGCGTAATTACCGGAACTCAGTTTTCCGGAATAAATCCTTAGATAATGTATTTTACCCACGTAAGGGTCAGTAGCTATCTTAAAGCACAACGCGCACAAAGGCGCTTCCGCAGAAGGCGTCCTTTCTTCGTATTCTCCGCTTTCCGGCTCAATGCCTTTTATCGGCGGCAGGTCTATTGGCGAAGGCAGATAATCGCAAACCGCATCGAGCAGGAGTTGCACGCCTTTATTCCTGAACGACGAACCGCATAATACCGGAACAATTTTATTTTTCACGGTTGCCAGCCTGAGGGCAGCCTTTATTTCAGTGCCGGTTATTTCTTTCCCATTTATAAACTTATCCATCAAATGATCGTCTAATTCGGAAACTTTCTCGACTAAAATCTCACGGTATTTATTCGTTTGCCCCATTAGCTCTTCCGGGACTTCTTTTTTTTCAATCTCTTTGCCTAAATCATCCATATAGACATAAAGCTTTTTTTCGATTAAATCAACTACGCCTTTAAAATTATCTTCCTGGAAATAAGGCAGCTGTATAGCGCAGGCATTTGCGGCTAATTTCTGATGCATCTGCTTTAATGTGCCGAAGAAATCGTTTCCGACCCTGTCCATTTTATTCACAAAGGCAATTCTCGGAACAGCGTAACGGTCGGCCTGGCGCCAGACTGTTTCTGACTGCGGCTCAACCCCGCCTACGCCGCAGAAAATTACTACTGCGCCGTCTAAGACCTTTAAAGACCTTTCTACCTCAACCGTAAAATCCACATGCCCGGGCGTATCAATAATGTTAATATAGAAATCGTGCCACATGCAGGCAGTGGAAGCCGCGGTAATGGTAATGCCGCGTTCCTGCTCCTGCACCATCCAGTCCATCGCGGTATTTCCATCATCTACATTACCGATTTTATAAATCTTCCCGGTGTAGTAAAGGATACGCTCGGTCGTCGTAGTTTTGCCGGCATCGATATGCGCGATAATCCCGATATTCCTGACTTTCTCTAAAGGTAATTGCATTTTTAATGAATCCAGTCTCGTAAGATGCGCAAAATTTTGTTCCAAAATTTTGCAGCACTCGTCGGGATAAGTTCGGCCAAACAACTTATGTTCACTATCGTTCCATAAGTTGTGGCCTCACTTACCACTTAAAGTGCGCAAAGGCCTTATTGGCCTCTGCCATCTTATGGGTATCGTCGCGTTTCTTTATCGCAGAACCCTCGCCCTTATACGCAGCAATCAATTCATCCGTAAGCTTTTCTTCCATAGATTTGCCTTTTTTTGCCCGGGCAAAATCCCTGATCCAGCGCATGGCAATAGAAGCGCCGCGCTGCTGTTTTACTTCTATCGGTACCTGATAGGTAGCTCCGCCCACGCGCCGCGGTTTAACTTCAAGGCGCGGCCGGACATTTTCTACGGCCTTATTAAATATCTTCAATACATCCGCTTCATTAAGCACCTGTTTCACCTTTTCAAATGCGCCGTAAACAATCCTCTCCGCAATTGATTTTTTGCCTGCGGTTTGAATTATATTGATAAACTGCGCCACTGTCCGGCTGTTAAATTTAGGGTCTGGTGTAACTTCCCGTCCTTGAGCTTTCCTTCTTCTCATAACTTATGTCCTCACTTATTGTTTAGGCCTTTTTGCTCCATATTTAGAACGCGATTTTCTGCGCTGGTTGACTCCGGCCGTATCAAGAGTGCCCCTTACAATATGATAGCGCACTCCCGGCAAATCTTTAACCCGGCCTCCCCTTACCAAAACTATCGAGTGTTCCTGCAAATTATGGCCTTCCCCGGGTATATACGCCGTTACTTCTATTCCGGTAGTAAGCCTGACCCTGGCAATCTTCCTCAACGCCGAGTTCGGTTTTTTCGGAGTCATTGTACGCACCTGCAGGCAAACACCCCTTCTCTGAGGGCAGGCCTTTAAAGCCGGCGACTTCGATTTCTTCTTTTTTGATATACGGCCGAAACGAATTAACTGTGTAATTGTAGGCATATTTTTATTCCTTTGCCGCTACTGTTCCTGCTTCTACGGCTTCCTTCTTTTCCTTTTGCGCTACAGCAGCTTTAAGCATCTCAATTTCCCGGTGTGCCTTAAAACCCGTACCCGCGGGAATCAGGTGCCCTACGATTACATTCTCTTTTAATCCGAATAAATCATCGTGTTTGCCTGCGCTGGCCGCATCCGCAAGCACGCGGGTAGTCTCCTGGAAACTGGCCGCAGAAATAAAACTTTCCGTAGTTAATGATGCTTTGGTAATACCTAATAATAAGGGCGTTGCCGAGGCGGGCTTCCCGTCCTTTTTAGCTACACGGATATTTTCATTGCGGAATTTCCATTTGTCTACCTGCTGGGCGGGTAAGAAATCCGTGTCTCCGGGATCCTCGATCTTTACTTTCTTGAGCATCTGCCTGATAATTACTTCGATATGTTTATCATTAATGCTTACGCCTTGCAGCCGGTAAACTTCCTGAACCTCATTGACTAAATATTCCTGTAAAATTTTATCTCCGCAGACCCTTAAAATATCCTGCAAAACCACCGGGCCGTCAGTCAACTGTTGGCCGGCCATAACCTTATCTCCTTTGTATACATTCGGATGTTTTCCGTGCGGAATAACATATTCCCTCTGCATACCGGTAGGAGACTTAACAATGATCAAGCGCTGGCCTTTTTTAGTCTGGCCGAACTCGACAAAACCGTCGATTTCACTGATCACCGCGGGGTCTTTGGGCCGGCGCGCCTCAAATAATTCGGCTACGCGCGGAAGCCCTCCGGTAATATCCCTGGTCTTTACGACTACGCGCGGTATCTTAGCCAGCATATCTCCGGCATCGGCCTTCTGCCCGTCTTTTACCAAAATATGCGAGCCTACGGGAATAGGATATATCCCCATAATCTCATCCTTCTGGTCTAAAACCAAAATCTGCGGCTGATGATCCTGCTTATGCTCAACCACCACACGCTCGGTCATTTTGGTAACCGGGTTTAATTCCTCGCGCAGAGTTACGCCTTCTTTTAAATCCTCGAATTTTACCCGGCCGGCGACTTCAGTCAGGATAGGCACGGTATAAGGATCCCAGCGCATAAAGACAATGCCCTTCTGTATTTCATCCGTGTCGGCAAAACTAATAAATGCGCCCTGCGGGACAGAATAACGCTCATGCTCTCTCCCCTGATTATCGTTTATGCGTATGTCGCCATTCCTGTTTAAAACAATAAATTCTTTATTTTTCGAAGCGACTCTTAACTTATGATAATTAATAATCCCTTTATTTTTTGATTTGGTAAAGGATTGCTCAACGGTACGGGAAGCAGTGCCGCCGATATGAAAAGTCCTCATCGTTAACTGCGTGCCCGGCTCGCCGATACTCTGGGCAGCGATTACGCCGACTGCTTCACCCAGCTCCACAATCCTTCCTGAGGCAAGATTTCTGCCGTAACATCTTGCGCAGGCGCCTCTCTCGGATTCGCAGGTCAGGACACTACGGATACGTATTTTTTCTATGCCGAGTTTCTCAATCATTTCTGCTTTTTCATCGGCAATTATCGAACCCTGCTCAACGATGACTTCATCGGTGATGATATCGACGATATTATCAAGGGCAACCCTGCCGATAACGCGGTCAGTTAAACTTACCACCACATCATCGCCTTCGATAATCGCGGCAACCGTAATCCCGTTAAGCGTACCGCAATCCTCTTCGATGATAATAACTTCCTGCGCGACATCAACGAGGCGGCGGGTTAAATATCCCGCGTCGGCGGTCTTTAACGCGGTATCTGCCAAGCCTTTACGCGCGCCGTGCGTGGAAATAAAGTATTCCAAGACCGTCAGGCCCTCCCTGAAGTTTGCGGTAATCGGGTTTTCGATAATTTCACCCGAAGGTTTTGCCATTAGCCCGCGCATACCGGCAAGCTGGCGAACCTGTAATCTTGAGCCTCTTGCGCCGGAATCCACCATCATAAATATGGGATTAAAAGTGTCCATTCCTTTAAATAACAAATCGGAAATCTTGTCTGTGGCATGCGTCCAGACATCGATAACTTTATTATAACGCTCACGTTCGGTAATTATGCCTTTACGGTACTGGTCTTCGATTTTAGCCACTCCTTCCTTTGCTTCTTTTAGTACCTCCGGCTTCTCTTTAGGTACCTGCAGGTCATTTATACCGATAGAAATACCCCCTAATGTGCCGAATTTAAAACCCAGTATTTTCAAATCATCAAGTAACTGAATGGCGCGCTGATGGCCGAATCTCCTGTAACATTCGGTGACCACTGCCCCGACATTCTTCTTGTTTAATCCCTTATTTACAAAACCAAACTCCTGCGGCAATGCCCGGTTAAAGATAACCCGGCCGGTCGTCGTCGTGATCATCTGCTTTGCAACAGTATTTTTTCTTTCATCTAAATCAAATATATTATTTATTCTTAATTTTATCATCGCATGAAGGTCAAGCTCCCTGTCTTCATAAGCGACAACAACCTCATCGCTGTCTGAGAACGCCTTTCCTTCGCCTTTTACCCCGGGCTTTTCTTTGGACATGTAAGCCAAACCTAAGACAATATCCTGCGTGGGAGTAACAATCGGCCGTCCGTCAGCAGAAGAAAATAAATTGTTTATGGAAAGCATCAGAATTTTGGCTTCCAGCTGCGATTCCAAAGAAAGCGGCACATGCACCGCCATCTGGTCGCCGTCAAAATCAGCGTTAAACGCGGTACAGACTAGAGGATGAACTTTGATGGATTTGCCTTCCACAAGAGTAGGCTGGAATGCCTGAAAACCTAAGCGGTGCAAAGTAGGCGCACGGTTTAAGAGTACCGGATGGTCCTTAATCACCTCATCCAAAATATCCCAAACTTCGATTTTACCGCGCTCCACCATCCTGCGCGCGCCTTTAATTGTATGCACAAAACCTTTTTCCCTTAATTTTTTAATAATAAACGGTTCGAATAATTCCAAAGCCATCTGCTTAGGCAGGCCGCATTCATGCAATTTCAGGTCCGGCCCGACTACGATTACGGAACGGCCGGAATAATCCACGCGCTTGCCCAGCAGATTCTGCCTGAACCTGCCTTGTTTTCCTTTTAGCATATCAGAAAGCGATTTTAACGGCCGGTTATTCGCGCCCATTACCGCCTTGCCGTGCCTGCCGTTATCAAGCAACGCATCCACTGCTTCCTGAAGCATGCGTTTTTCGTTACGGATAATAATTTCAGGGGCGTTTAATTCAATGAGCTTCCTTAAACGGTTGTTACGGTTAATCACGCGCCGGTATAAATCATTAAGGTCAGAGGTGGCAAACCTTCCGCCGTCAAGAGGGACAAGCGGCCTTAAATCCGGCGGGATCACCGGCAAGATCTCTAAAATCATCCATTCCGGCCTGTTTCCGGATTTACTGAATTCTTCGATAATTTTCAGTACCTTAATGTTCTTGCGGTCACCAAGAGACTCTTTAAGGGGGTCTTTAAGGGCCTCTTTGGAATTTTCTACCTGGCGCCGTAAAGACCGGCAATAGGCCTCAATATCCATTTCCTTCAATAAATCGCGCGCGGCCTCAGCGCCGATTTTGGCCTTGAAATTCGCGCCATACTTGCTTAATGCCTGCTGATATTCTTCTTCGCTTAAAAGCTGCTTTTTCTTTAATCCCGTATCGCCGGGGTCTACGACAATATATTCTTCATAATAAATTATTTTTTCCAGGTTTCTCAAACTGATATCTAACAGCGTAGCAATGCGGCCGGGCAGAGATTTAAAAAACCAGATATGGCTTACGGGCGCGGCTAATTCAATATGCCCCATACGCACGCGCCTTACCGAAGAGTGGTCTATGGTTACACCGCAGCGATCGCAGGTGATCCCCTTAAACTTTATACCTTTATACTTACCGCAGTTACATTCCCAGTCACGCACAGGCCCGAATATTTTTTCACAAAACAGGCCGTCCTTCTCCGGCTTTAAAGTGCGGTAATTTACGGTTTCCGCCTTTTTAACTTCACCCTTGGACCAGGACTTAATCACCTGCGGAGAAGCAATCTTTATCGAGATGCTATCAAATGAAGCAACTTCTTTTTCTTCCGTCATTCTTTGGCCTTTTCGGTCCGGATGTCCAATCCTAAACCCTGCAATTCCTTGATTAAAACATTAAACGACTCCGGAGTGCCGTGCGTTAACCTCTGCTCGCCCTTAACAATTGCTTCATAGATACGCGTCCTTCCGGATACATCGTCGCTCTTTACCGTAAGCATTTCCTGAAGCGTAAAAGCAGCGCCATAAGCTTCTAATGCCCAAACTTCCATTTCGCCTAATCTCTGTCCGCCAAACTGTGCTTTGCCGCCCAAAGGCTGCTGAGTAACTAATGAATAAGGGCCGATAGAACGGGCGTGTATCTTTTCGGCAACCAAATGGATGAGCTTCATTATATAGATGTAGCCGATGGTTATCTTCTGGTCAAACGGCTCTCCGCTGTGGCCGTCATAAAGCGTGATCTTCCCCTCTTCGGGTAAACCGGCTTTCTTTAATGCCTCTTTAATTTCTTCTTCGGTGGCACCGTCAAAAACAGGGCTATCCACACGCCAGCCCAAAACCTTAGCCGCCCAGCCCAAATGCGTTTCCAGGATCTGGCCGACATTCATACGTGAAGGCACACCTAAAGGGTTTAAGACTATCTCTACCGGCGTGCCGTCAGCCATATACGGCATATCTGCCTCCGGTAATATCCGGGCAACCACGCCTTTATTTCCGTGGCGGCCGGCTAACTTATCGCCTTCAGAGAGCCTGCGCTTGGTAGCAATATAAGTTACCACACGTTTTAATACCCCCGGCGGAAGTTCATCCCCGCGTTTTACCTTATCGATTTCCTGCTCCTGCCCGGATATTAATTCTTGTATTTGCTCGTCAAACGAAGAAATCAATATCTTTGCTTCTTCGTTGTCAATTTCGTTGAAATCCAGCTTCTCGGCCTTCTTCTTATCAATTCCTAAAAGATGCGCCAAGCGGGTTATTTTTTCGTTCTGGACAAATTCGATTTCCTGCTTGTAATACGCCTTAAGCTCTTTAATCTTGGCTAATTCCTTGGTTTTTTCTTCATTTGATTTTCTACCTCTGTCTTTGCGCTGAAAAACATGGATATCGATGACTACGCCTTCACCGCCCGGAGGCACAACCAAAGAAGTATCACGCACATCGCTTGCCTTTTCGCCAAAAATGGCGCGCAGCAACCTCTCCTCAGGCGATAATTCCGATTCGGTTTTCGGAGTAACTTTACCGACTAAGATGTCGCCGGCAGAAATCTCAGCCCCGATACGGATAACCCCTGACTCATCCAAATTCTTCAGGGCGTCTTCACTGACATTGGGGATATCACGCGTAATTTCTTCATTTCCCAGCCGGGTCTCGGCAGCCTCTACTTCAAACCGCTCGACATGAATAGAAGTCAGCATATCTTCCTTAATCACCTTTTCGCTGATAAGAATAGCGTCTTCAAAATTGTATCCCCGCCAAGGCATAAAGGCAACCAAGAGGTTTCTTCCCAAGGCAAGCTCTCCGTTTTTAGTGCTCGTGCCGTCAGCGATAACCTGGCCTTTTTCAACATGCTCGCCCAATTTAACTAAAGGCCTCTGGTTTATGCAGGTATCCGCGTTTGTCCTGAGGAATTTCTTTAAATGATAAATTTGCTTGCCGATCACAATGGTCGAACTGTCTACGCTGGTTACTCTTCCCGATTCCTCCGCTACTACCACTGCCGCAGAATCACGGGCAACTTTCTCTTCCATTTGGGTGCCTACAATCGGCGCCTCGGGAATCATCAAAGGGACAGCCTGCCGCTGCATATTCGAACCCATAAGAGCGCGGTTGGCGTCGTCATGCTCCAAAAACGGTATCAATGATGCCGCTACTGAAACCAGCTGTTTCGGCGAAACATCCATGTATTCAACTTTTTTCCCATCGACCTTCGGAAAATCTCCTTTATGGCGGCAGGAAACCTGGCGTTCGGAAAAATTACTGTCGCTATCTAACGCCGCGTTTGCCTGGGCAATCACTTTATCTTCTTCAATATCTGCGGTTAAATATTCGATCTTACGGGTAACGCGGCCTTCTTCGGCTTTGCGATAAGGCGTCTCAAGTAAACCCAATGGGTTTACCCGCGCATAAGTACTTAATGATGCGATTAACCCGATATTAGGGCCTTCAGGCGTTTCAATGGGACAAACCCTTCCATAGTGAGAAGGATGGATATCCCTTACTTCAAAACCCGCCCGTTCCCGGGATAATCCGCCCGGGCCTAAAGCGCTTAACCTGCGCTTATGGGTCATCTCGGCCAAAGGATTAACTTGGTCCATAAACTGCGATAACTGGCTGCGGCCGAAGAAATCGCGTATCTGATTGGACAACAACTTGGAATTAATCAGGTAATGCACGCTTAACTTTTCAAAATCACCGAGCATGCTTAAACGCTCTCGTATCGAACGCTCAATGCGCGAAAGGCCGATGCGTATCTGATTCTGCACCAATTCTCCGACTGACTTAACCCGGCGGTTGCCCAAATGATCGATATCGTCGATTTTGCCTTCGCCGGCATTTAATTTAATCAGGTACTCGATTACCTTGATTACGGTTTCGGCATCGAGAATCCTTTTTTCCAGAGAAACGTCCATACCTAATTTCCGGTTAAGGATAAACCTGCCCACCCGCTCTAAGTCGTAACGGTTAGGGTCAAAAAATAATCTATAAAACAGCATCTCGGCGGATTCTTTAGTCACCGGCTCCGACGGCCGCATTTTGCGGTAAAAATCCACATAGGCCTCTTCTTTATTCTTGGTATAATCTTTCTTTAAGGTATTGGTTATTTCCGGGTATTCTTTGCCGAAACAGGATAAAATATCGCTGTCTTGCGAAAAACCCAGTATCCTTAATATCTGTGTTGCCGGAAAATTTCTGCGCCGGTCTACGTAGGCAAGTATGGTCTCGGATAAATCATATTTAAACTCAAGCCATGCCCCGCGATACGGGATAATCCGGCCGTAAAACACTCTTTTCCCTGTAGGATGTACTTCTTCTTCAAAAGAAACGCCCGGAGACCGTTGCAGCTGGTTTACCACCACCCGTTCATCTCCGTTAATAATAAAACTTCCCGTATCGGTCATTAAAGGTATTTCCCCGAAATAGGCATCCTGTTCTTTTGTCTCATGAGGCGTAGTCAGGCGGAACTTTACCTTTAACGGCGCAGCATAGGTCAATGCGCGCTTTTTTGACTCTGTAATATTATATTTTGGCTTGCCTAAAGA
>Ga0105164_10000900_pt1 | contig 19390 bp, 17 predicted proteins | sample VDWuncwatermetaG_FD_89674 | JGI IMG/M metagenome (GOLD analysis project Ga0105164, IMG submission 89674) | Wastewater microbial communities from Netherlands to study Microbial Dark Matter (Phase II) - VDW unchlorinated drinking water | ecosystem: Environmental > Aquatic > Freshwater > Drinking...
GACGGAACAGAGGAGCGCGTCTTGCTGTTCTAGAGTGCGAGAGCATGGCGGACTTCGATCTCATCATCATCGGTGGGGGCCCCGCGGGGCTGACCGCCGGCCTGTACGCGGCGCGCGCGAACATGAACGCGATCCTCTTCGAGACGAAGGGGGTCGGCGGAGAGCTCCTCAACACGGACCTCATCGAGGACTGGCCCGGCGAGGAGTCGATCACCGGCTTCGACCTCACGCAGAAGATGTCGACGCACGCCGCGAAATTCGGGCTGCGGGTCGAGGTCAAGGGCGTCAAGCAGGTCTGGAGCGAGGCCGACCGCAAGGTCGTCGAGCTCGAGGACGGCACGCGTCACACGGCCTACGCGGTCATCGTCGCGGTCGGAGGCGAGCCGACGAAGCTCGGCGTCCCCGGCGAGCAGGAGTACCACGGCCGTGGCGTCTCCTACTGCGCCGTCTGCGACGGCGCGTTCTTCCGCGACATGGAGGTGGCGGTCATCGGGGGCGGGGACTCCGCCTTCCAGGAGGGGCTGTTCCTCACGCGCTTCGCGAAGAAGCTGTACGTCGTTCACCGGCGCAACGAGTTCCGCGCGCAGGCGATCCTCCGGGACCGCCTCCTGGGCATGGACAAGGTCGAGCCGGTGACGCCTGCGGTCGTCACGCGGATCGGCGGGAACGGCGAGGTCAAGTGGATCGAGATCGAGCGCGACGGCAAGCCCGAGCGCGTGCCTGTCGAAGGCGTGTTCGTCTTCATCGGCTTCCGTCCGGTCGGCCGTCACCTGTTCCAGAAGGAACACATCGAGCACGACCCGAACGGCTACCTGATCACCGATCAGTACATGCGCACGAGCATCGACGGTGTGTACGCGGTCGGCGACACGCGCGCGCAGCTCGCGAAGCAGATCACAACCGCGGTCGGCGACGCGACCACGGCCGTCCTGCACGCCGAGCGCTACATCGAGGATCTGAAGCACGCGGAGAAAGCGTTCCCCGACGCGCCGCGCGAGGAGATGCCGCGCGTCGCCGAGCACATGGAGCCGATGCGCGTGATGGCCGGCCAGACGATCGTCCGCGAGGGCGAGGAGGCCGACTCCTTCTACATCGTCGTGCGCGGCCGCATGGGCGTGTACCAGACGGTGGACGGCGAGGAGCGCGAGGTCAACCGCCTCGGGCCGGGCGACTTCTTCGGCGAGATCGGCCTCCTCAGCGGGCAGCCGCGGGTCGCGACGGTGCGCGCGCTCGAGCCGAGCGAGCTCCTCCGGCTCGACCACGAGTCGTTCCAGAAGCTCGTGTCCGTCTCGTCCGCGACGAGAGACCAGCTCGACAAGGTCGCGCGGGAGCGCCTCGCGGCCGGCAGTCGCTAACTAGCCGCCTTCGCCCCTCCCCCGCGGCCTCCGCGACGTCCGCGCCCGCCGCGTGACCCGCGGCGCGTCCTCTTCCGCGGCGGATCCGCCGGTCCCGCTGCGGCCACGTCCGCTTCCGCGGTCGGCTCCGTCCCTGGCTCCACCGCCGGCACGGCCGACGGCACGGTCGACGGCACCGCCGCGTCGCCGTTCAGCAGCTCGAACTCGCCGAGCACGGCGCGCGCTTCGAGGTGGGTGGGTTCGAGCACGTAGCCGGCGCGCCTGCCATGCTCGAGCGGGCGCATCACGCCGCGCTGGACCGCGCCGGCGAGGGTCGCCTCGATGCGGTCGCCCTCCACGCGCGCGAGCAGCTCGGCGAACAGCGCCGCGTTCACCCATCCGCTCGTGTCGTCCTTCGCACGCGTCGAGTGGACGAAGTTGAAGAGGTGGACGACCGAGGCGGCCGGCCGCTTCGCGTAGTCGACGAGCGGATGACCCTCGGCAAGCCAGCACATCGTGATCTGCTTGCCGTCGCGCGAGACCTGCTCGGTCATGATCGCGCCGCGCTCCTCGGCGATGCTGAAGAGCGTCTCGAGCAGGACACGGCGCTGTGACCGACCGCGGGCGATGCCGCCTGGCTGATCCGCCCGCGAGAGCGGGTCGAGCACCGCCTCGACGGCGGGCACGCGCCGCGCGTCCCCTGTGACGTTCTCGATGCGACGGAGCACCCGGACGAGGTGGAAGAACGTCTCGCCGACGAGCGGGGACGACATGTTCGGCCGGATGAGGAGATTCGCCTTCGCGCGGAAACGCCCGGAGGCCTTGGCCACGATGTGGCCCTGCTCGATGCCCGCATCGATGCGCTGCTCGAGCACGGTCGACGCTTCCTTCTGGGAGAGCGGAACGACCCCGCTGACGAAGTCGCTGCGCTTCATGGCCGACGCGCGCAACGCGACGAGCTGGTCGAGCAGGAGCACGGCGAGCCGGCGCTGCTCCTTCTCCGACTCGGGCTCGCCGGTCGGGACCACCGCAGGCACGGTCGGCTCCGGTCGTGCCGCACCGCCCCGCCCGCGTCCGCCCCGCCCGCGGCCTCCGCGGCGCGGCCGGACGTCGGCGCGGTCGCCGCGCTCCGTGCGCTCAGGGGAAGGGGCCCCTGGGCGCGAAGCGCCGCGGTCCGCCTGGGTGTCGTCGGTGCGCAGACCGGTCCCGGCGCGCGTCCAGCGCGCTTGCGGGATCAGGTCCTCGAGGAGGAACACGTCGTCGCGGAGGTACGGGGAATCGCGCAGCTCGTTCGCGAGGGACTGATCACCCGCGACGAGATAGACGTGCTTGTCCTCGTCCTTGAGCGCCTTGCACAGCGCGTTCAGGTCACGGTCGCCCGAGACGATGAACCACGTGTCGATGTCGGGCCGCTCCTTGTAGAGGAGCTTCATCGCGCGGGTGATCAGGACGGCGTCGGAGCGGCCCTTGAGGAGCCGTCCGCTCATGCGCTGCGCGACCGCGATCGGCTCGATGCCGGTGAACTCCAGGGCCATGAGCAGGGTCTCGTCCTGAGATGCGACCTCCTGTCCGAAGATCGCGAGCTTCACGCGCACGGGGCCGAACTCGGCCGTCTTGGTGAGGATCGCCTGAAGGATCGAAAGGGTCGACGGCAACGGTCCTTCGGTGTGCTGCCGCATCGTGTAGTAGACGTTCTCCCAGTCAATGAGGAGAGCGACGTCGGGCATGCTTCTTTCTCCGTTCGGAGCGTGGCGACGTCGCTCATGGCGCCGCGGTCACGCTCTCTCGTGCCAGCACGCGTGCCGCCCGACCCATACGTGGACCACCCTGTCGTCGCGGGGGGCTCTGCCCCCCTCCACCCCGACAAGGGGTCGTGGTGCGCTAAAGCTCCTCTTCGCATCCTCACGGATACGCCGGCCATCGCGCGCGCTGTGCTCGATGCAGTGTAGTGGAGATGAGGTTCGCCACCGTCCCGCTCGCGCTGTCGCTCGGCCTCGGTCTGGCCTTCGCGGCCGCGACGGCGCTGCTCGCCACGTCGGAGCCGGGGGCGTTCGACGCGGTCGCGCAGTACGCCGCCGCGCGGCTCGTCGCGTCCGGACGGCCATCCGCCGTCCTCGATCCGGACGCGATCCTCGCCGTAGAGCGCGAGGCCGTCCCGTCGCGGGCCACGCTCCTGCCGTTCGTGCAGCCGCCGGTGACCGCGCTGGTCCTCGCGCCGCTCGGAACGCTGCCCTTCGGGACCGCGTACGCCGTCATGGCCGCGCTCGCCGCCGCGGCGATCGCCGCCGCCCTCGCGACGGCGCCGCGGCCTCGTTCGCTCTCGCCGATGATCGCGGCGACCCTGCTCGTCGCGCCGCCGTCGGTGCTCGCTGTGGCGCATGCGCAGACGAGCGCGATCGTCGTGCTGCTCGTCGCACTCTCGCTGCGATCGTTGGCGTGGCCGGGCGGTATCGCGCTCGGCCTCACGCTCCTGCGTCCGCAGACCGCGCCTCTTCTGCTCCTCGCGGGGATGGCGGATCCGCGACGGCGTGATGCGGGCACGTCCGTCCGAGCGGATCGTCCTCGCGGCAGCGTGGTCGCTGATCACGAACCCGCACGTCCTCATGCACGACGCGGTGCTCGCGTACCCCGCTCTGCTCCTGCTGGCCGCCAGGTCCGCCGGATGGGCGTCGCTCTCGGTCGTGTGGTGGCTGGCGCACATCGTGGCGCTCCCGCTCGCACCGCTGTGGTCGCTCGGCGTCGCGGTCGCCGCCGGGCGGAGGCCCTCCGCTAGGCTCGGCGCGCTCACAGGTGGCCGGCCCGCGACCGCTCCCTGACCTCGTCGACGCCGCGCGCAGGCGCGGCGCCACGTACGCGGATGCCCGCTGGGTGGAGCGCGAGCAGGAGTCGGTCACCCTGCGGGACGGCTCGGTCGAGGGGATCGACCGCTCGAGCGACCGCGGGATCGGGATGCGCGTCCTCGTGCGCGGCGCCTGGGGCTTCGCCGCGACCGACCGCACCTCCGAGAGCGCGCTCTCGGGCCTGGTCGACGAGGCGCTGAGGCGCGCGGAGGCGTCGGCCAGCGTCCAGCGCGTCCCGGTGCGCCTCGCGCCGCAGGCGCCCCAGCGCGGCTCGTACCGCACGCCCCTCGCGCGCGACCCGTTCGCGGTCCCGATCGCGGAGCGCCTCGAGCTGCTCCGCGAGACCGATGCGGCGCTGCGCGGTCCGAACGCGCGGACGCGCCGCGCCGGCGTGTCGGCGTTCCGCACGCACAAGCACCTCGTGACCAGCGACGGGACGGACGTCGAGCAGGAGATCATCGACACGGCGACGACCATCTCGGTCCTCGCCGTCAAGGCCGGCGCGAAGCCGGCGCAGCGCTACGACATGCGCAACGCGCGGCAGGCAGGCTGGGAGTTCGTCGAGCAGGATGACCTGCCCCGACGCGCCGCGCGGTACCGGGACGACGTCGAGGCGATCCTGGACGCGCCCCTCGCCGAGGCGCGGCCGACGACGGTGATCCTCGACCAGCCGTTCCTCGCGCTGCTCGTGCACGAATCGTGCGGCCATCCGACGGAATCCGACCGCGTGCTGGAGCACGAGGTCGCGTTCGCGGGGACGTCGTTCATGTGGCCGGGTGACCTGGGGAAGCTCCGCTACGGATCCGAGCACGTCTCGATCACCGCGGACGCGACGGTCCCCGGCGGGATGGGGACGTTCGGCTGGGATGACGACGGCGTGCCCGCGACGCGGACGGCCCTCATCGAGCGAGGCACGTTCGTCGGCTACCTCACGTCGCGCGAGACGGCCGGCGCGCTGGGACTGCCGTCGAGCGGCGGATCCGCGCGCGCCGAGGGATGGCAGCACTTCCCGATCGTCCGGATGGTGAACGTGAGCCTCGAGCCCGGGCCGCGCCGCTTCGACGATCTCGTGAGCGAGATCGACGACGGGCTCCTGCTCTGCTCGCCCGCGTCCTACTCGCTCGACGAGCGGCGGCAGAACTTCCACTTCAGCGCGCAGGTCGCACGCGTGATCAGGAACGGCGAGGTCCAGGGCCACGTCCGCGGGGTCGCGTTCCAGTCGCTGACGCCCGAGTTCTGGGGCCGCTGCGACGGCGTCGCCGACGACTGGGAGCTGCACGGGTTCCTCTCGTGCGCGAAGGGGGAGCCGCTGCAGCTCATGCGGGTCGCGCACGGCGCCGCGCACGCGCGCTTCCGCGACCTGCCGCTCGAGGTGGTGGCCTGATGATCGGCAGCCGGCGCTACGCGCCCGGCGGCCGAGGGGACGCGCTCCTCGCGGCCGTACCCGGGGTCCCCACGGATCCCGAAGGGTCCGTGGGGTGTCGTCCGCTCGTCGCGGGGTCGTCGTGACATCGCTCCTGGGCACGGACGAGCTGCTCGCCCCGCTGCGCGAGGCGCTGCGCGACGCGCCGACGGAGGAGGCCGCGCTCTGGGCGCATCGCCGCCGTAGCGCGATCACGCGCTACTCGCGCTCGCAGATCCACCAGAACGCCCTCTCGGACGAGATCCACGTGCACGCGCGCGCGGTGGTCGGGACGGCTCTCGGCGTCGTCACGGCGAACTCCCTGGACGCGACCGCGCTCCGCACGGCGCTCGCCGACGCGGCCGAGCTCGCGCGGCATCTTCCCGCGAGCGAGGACTGGCCCGGCCTTGCGGAGCCCGAGCTCGCCCGGCCCCCGCGCGCCTTCGATGCCGAGACCGCCGCCGTCGATCCCGCGGACCAGGCGCGCGCCATCCGGACGATCTGCGAGGCGGTGGCAGGGCGCACCGGGCTGCGCGCGGCGGGGACGCACCAGGTGGAGCTGACGGAGGACGCCGTCGCGAACACCCGCGGCGTCGCCCTCTACGCCCCGGCGACCATGGCGTACCTCCGCGCGCTCGTGCAGAGCGACGTGGGGAGCGGGTTCGCGGAGGACCTCTCGAGCCGCGCCTCGGCTCTCGATCCGATCGACGTCGCCGCGCGATCCATCCGGAAATGCGAGCTCGACCGCGACCGCCGGCAGCTCCCGCCCGGCGACTACGAGGCGGTCTTCGAGGAGCTCGCCGTCGCGGAGATTCTGCGCGTCCTCTCGCTGACCGGCCTCGGCTCGCAGACGGTGCGCGACGGCCGCTCGTTCATGACCGGGAGGATCGGCGAGCAGGTCACGGGCACGAGCTTCACGCTCCACGACGACGCGCTCGATCCGCGGACGCTGGGGATCCCCTTCGACGTCGAGGGCACGCCGAAGCGGCGCGTCGCGCTCGTCGAGCGCGGGATCGCGCGCTCGCCCGTGTACGACCGGATCGGCGCCAGGCGCATGGGGACGCGGTCGACGGGCCACGCCGCGGATCCGTCGCGCCACGAGCGCGGTGGCCACGCGGGCAACCTGACGATGGACGGCGGCACCGCGACGCGCGACGAGCTCATCGGCTCGGTGAAGCGTGGCGTCCTCATCACGCGATTCCACTACACGAACATCCCCGACCCGCGCGGCGCCGTGATGACCGGGACCTCTCGCGACGGTACGTTCCTCATCGAGGACGGCCGCATCGTGCGGGCTCTCGCGAACGTGCGCTACACGATGAGCGCGCTCGACCTCTTCAGCGGCATCGAGCTTCTCGGGCCGCAGCGCCTCGCGCGCGACTGGTGGACATCGAATGGCATGGGGTCCGTCGTGTGCCTCTGCCCGCCGATGAAGGTCGCCCGCGCGACCATCACGGGGTCGTCGCCGCTCTAAGTTGTCGCAGGGGGCCCTTCACGCGGGGCCCGTTGGGCCCCGCACCCGGCGCCCCCTTCCACCCCCGTCCGGCCAGACGCCTCGCTGAGAGCCAGGCGAGGAGCAGCGCCAGATGGCGCACGACCACTGCCGCCGCGAGGACCGCGAAGAGGGCGACCCGGACGGGATCGTCGGCCGCCCACTCGCGCAGGGTGAGCGGGTACACCGTCGCGAAGACGAGAAGGTCGGCGGCGATCAACAGGGTGAGGGCGCGGCGATCGAGCGGGAGCAGCGCGAAGAAGGGGAGCGCCCACAGCGAGAACTGCGGCGAGTAGAGCCGTGTCCAGAGGAGCAGTGTGAGGACGGCGAGCGCGATCGGGACCGCGACGTCGCGCGCGCGTAGCGCGGCAGGCAGGACGACCGCGGCGTACGAGATCACGAGGCCCGCGAGCGTGATCACGAGGATCGGTCTCGACGGATCGAGGCCGGTCCACGCCACGGCGGCGGCCGGGAGGCCCCAGAACGAGTCGAAGTTCGCGGGGATCCGGGCCGCGTAGCGCGTGATGCTCTCGAGGCTCGAGAACGGAGCGAGCGCCGACGGCGCGTACGCGGCCGCGACGAGCACGGCGAACACGGCGAGGGCCGTAGCGGCCGCGCGCATCCGGCGGCCCGCGGCCTCGCGGATGAGCACGACCGGCAGCGCGACGGCCGGGAACAGCTTCGCCGCCGTCCCCACGGCGATCGCCGCGGCGGACCGCATCGGCGCGTGAGCGCGCCCGAAGCGAACGGCGAGGACCAGCGCCGCGATCGTGACGAGGTCGAAGTTGACGGGGCCGAGGAGCGCGAGCTGCGGCGCGAACGACCACGCGACGAGCGGCCTGCGGCCGAGCACGGCCGCGACGATCGCGGCGGCGGCAGCTTGGACCGCCGTCCACATCGCCACGTATGCCACCGCCGACGGCGCGAGCCACGAGAAGAGGGCGGACGCATAGCCGACCAGCGGCGGGTACTCGAAGTAGGTGTCCCAGTAGGGGACACGCCCGCCGGACATCCCGCGCTCCCAGGTGTGCAGCACGTCGCTCCAGATGAACGGCCGGAGCGCGTCGGGGAGGGCGTCCGCCGCGAGGAGGAGCCGCGGAACGGCACCGACGAGGACGAAGACCGCCGCGATCGCCGCGGTCACGGACCCTCATCGCCGAGGCACGCGACGATCCCCATCCAGACGCCCAGGAGCGCCGCGCCCTGGGACGTGGAGTACAGGAAGTGCTCGTTGAGCATGAAGGGGATGAGCAGGACGTAGGCGGTCTGCGCGGCCGCTCCCGCCCGCATCGCGCGCCGGGCGAGCCAGGCGAGGACGGCGAACATGAGGGCGCCGGCCGCGATCCCACCGTCGGCGGCGATGAGCACCGGCACCCTGTGCGGGACCTGAGGAACGCGGACGCTCCCCGGCTCGCGCTGCTCCAACTCGGCGAGGGCGATGAGGTAGCGACCCGGTCCGATCCCGAGGATCGGGGATCCCGCGATCACCTGCGCCGTCTGTCCGAGGAGGATCGGCCCGATCCCGAACGCAGCGCGGCCCAGGTCGCCGCGCCGGAGGCGACCAGGCCCAGGCTGGCGAGCGCGTAGGGGTGGAACATCGTCCCGCGCGGAGACAGCGCTCCGCCGACGCGCGCGATCTCCTCCGGCCGCTCGCCGAGCGCGTCCAGGTGGAGCGGCTGACCCGTCGCGATCTGCGCCACCTTCACGGGGTCCTCGCCGGGCTGACCTAACGAGGAGGCGCCCGGCATATCGAGTTCCGTCGCCATCTCCGCGCGCGCTGCCCAGACCTCCATGATCGCGCCAGAGCCCGCCCACCAAGTCGCCAGGGAGAGGAGGGTGCCGAGGGCCAGGACCGGGACGCTGACCACGGCCATCACGACGAAGACGAGGAGCGATCCCCCGTTCATCCCCATCAGCCCGCGGGTCAAGGCGTTCTGCGGGAACCCGAGCCGGTCGAGGGCGCTCTGTACCCAGCCATACGGATCGTGCTCGGCCGATGCGAAGCTCGTGCGGACGCGCTGAAGCCCGATCGTGGCGAACGCGCGGTCGAGCGCCCGAGGCGAGAAGTGCACGAGGTGTCTCGGGGCATCGAGGTGGAACCACCAGGGACCGAAGACGCGCGCCTGCCAGCTGGCAAGGTTCGGTACGGCGATCACGATGCGGCCGGTCGGCGTGAGGTGAGCGGCGCACGCGGCGAGGGCGGCGCAGGGGTCCTCCAGATGCTCTAGGACGTGGAAGAGGACGATCAGGTCGAAGCGCGCATCCTGCCGAAGCGCGGACAGGTCACCGACGAAGACCGGTAGACCGTTCTCGCGGGCCGGCCGGGCGCTCTCGACCGATCGCTCGGTCCCCACCACCCGCCGACCCTGCTCGCGGAGCGCGCTCAGCATCCAACCACTCCCGCAGCCGATCTCGAGCACACGGCCCGCTCGCCCCAATTGACCGACCCACCCTCGCACCCTCCATCGATAGAAGCGCCGGAGGACGGCGACGACCGGACGGCGGAAGCGCCGATACCGCGGAGGGTAGAACCGGTCCAGTGACGCGGGGACCGGATCGGTCACCGCGAGATCGCACGACCGACAGCGGCGCAGGCTGAAGACCTCGCCCGTGACGTGGTCACGGACCGCGGGGAGACCGGGGACGAGTGGCCCGCGACACACAGGACAGACCCTCACAGGAACGTCTGGCTCCGATCGATCACGAACACGGGACGAGCGATGACGTTCCGGTACGTGCGCGCGAGGTAGAGGGCGATGATCGAGAGGCTGAGGAGGAGGTGGTAGAAGATCGCGATCACGGCGAGCTTCACCACCTCGTCGAGACCGAGCCGGAAGATGAACGAGGCGACCGGCAGCGCCAGGCCGAGCGCGATGGAGAGGTAAAGGATGAAGCGGAGGGGGAAGGTCGTGCCGGAGAGGATCCCGGCGACCGCGAACTGCGTGAGACGCCACGCGTTGTAGTGCGACCTGCCCACCCGCTTCCTCGCCCGGCGATACGGTAGGCCGACCGCGCGGAATCCGACATAGCACATCTCGGCTCTGAGGAAGGGATACGTGGTCTGTGGGGCGATGATCGCGTCGCGGACCTGCCTGGTCATCATCGCGAATTCGCCCAACCACATCACCATGGCGCTGTCGGCCAGAAGGCCATTGACGATGTAGAACAGCCGGCGACCCAGTGTCATCGGCCACAGCTCGTCACGATCGGATCGGACGCCGTAGGCGAGCTGGCTCCCGCTGCGGATCCGCGCGAAGAGATCGGTGAGCAGCTCCGGCGGGTCCTCGCAGTCGACGTCCACCATCGCGTAGAGGTCAGCGTCCGTCGTCGACAGGCCTGCGATGAGGGCAGCGTGGTAGCCGAAATTGCGCGACAGCGTGAGGATCTTCACGCGCTCATCGGTGGCACGCAGGTCGAGCAGCCGCGCCAGCGAGTCGTCCTGGCTGTCGTTGTTGACGAAGATGAGATCCCAGTCCACGTCGGCCAGCTGCTCGAGCGTGGACCGGGCCCGCTCGTAGAAGTGCGAGATCTGCACCGAGTCGTTCCACACGACCGCGATCACATTCAGTTTCGGGCGCGGGCCGCTCCCCGAGGTGGCGGATGGTGCGATCGAGGGTATCGACGGCCGGCTGCCTTCAGCGATCATGCGGGGCGCCATCGCCGCGAGCATCGTAGCGACCGTGGTCCATCGCGTCCGCGTCCTTCCCCTTGCAGAGGAGTATCGGTATGTCCTCAGGGACGCCGCCAGAGGGTCTCGCATCGTGCGTGCGACGCTCGCGACGTACCGGCAACGGTCGCCGCGCTCCCTATCATCCGGGTCGCGTGAGGGTGCGCCGGAGCGCCGTCCCGATCCTGCTCGCGCTCGCGGGGGGCCTCGCGGGGCGGCTGTACCTTGCAGCCGCGTTCGAAGGTAACTTTGACCAGCAGAGCTGGGAGATCATCTCCGCGATCATGCGGAGAGGCGGCAACGTGTACGCGGAGACCGACCGGCTCAACTACTCGCCACTGTTCGCGTACGTGCTGCTCGTCCTCGATCATGTCCGCTCGCTCACGGGCCTCCCTGCCCACCTGGTGATCCGCGGCACGCTCGCGATCGCGGATGTGTTCGTCGCGATACTGCTCGCGCTCATCGCGCGACAGGTCGCGCCGGGCCGCGCGCGTGCGACGTTCATCCTGTACTTCCTCAACCCCGTCGCGATCCTCCTCGTCGGCTACCACGGCCAGCTCGAGATCCTGGCGGCCCTTCCGCTGCTGCTCGCGACGTGGCTGCACGGGCGGCCCCGCGCTCCGCACGCCGCGGTGACATGGGCGCTCGGCAGCCTCTCCCTCCTCGTGAAGCACCTGCTCGCCTTCCAGGTCTGGATGCTGTTCACGTACTCGTTCTCGCGCTTCGGCCGTCTCGCCGCCAGCGGCCTCGCGGGTGCGGTCCTCGTGTTGTCGTTCATCCCGTTCCGGGACGCCGGTGACGAGATCCTCCGTGACGTCGTCAGCCGTGCCGGCTTCGGCGGTATCTACGGCTTCGGATCGCTGCTGCCACGCGCGATCAGCTTGCCGCTGTTCGCAGGGGTGATGGCCGCCCTCCCCAGCATCGCGCGGGAGCGGCTCGCGCTCGGCCTGCCGCAGGCGATGTCGTTCAGTGCCCTCATGCTCCTCACGATGATCGACGGGATCGCCAACCAATACTTCCTCGTCCCGATCATCTTCGGATCGTTGGCGCCGCGCGTCGGATATTGGGTCTACACCGCGGCGGCGACGGCGTTCCTCCTGGCGAGCACCGATAACGTCGGGGTCCTGCCGCTCGCGATCCCCTGGAACGTCGTCTGGGTGGCCGCCGTCGTCTGGGCCGTGGAGATGGTCGTTCGGCCGGCGCCACGCCGTGTCCTCGCTCCCGCATGACCGAGCTGAGCATCGTGAGCGTCGTCCATGACACGCGCGAGGCTGCTCTGCGCATGCTGACGTCGCTGGGGTCCGATCCGGACCACACGGAGTGGGACGTCGTCGTCGTCGACAACGAGTCCTCGGACGGGCTCGGGGCGAGCGTGCGGGGGCGGTATCCCGCGGCGCGCGTCATCCGCAACGAGCCGCAGCCCGGCTTCGCGGCGGGCCTGAACGGGGCGATCAGGAGCTCTGCGACACCGCTCGTCGCCCACGTGAGCCCGAACACCGTCGTCCCGCCCGGCACGATGCGCCGGCTCGTGGCGGTCATGCGGTCCGATCCGCGCATCGCGGCCGCCGGTCCGCTCATCCTCGGGCCCGACGGGCGGCCGCAGCGGCATGGGATGTATCGCCCGCGTCCCTTCACCGCCCTCGTGGTGCTCGCCGGGCTCTCGGCAGTGCCGCCATTCGACAGGGAGGCCGAACGGTACTACGGCATTCACCGACCCGGACCGCCGACCGACGTCGAGCACCTCACCGCGGCATGTCTCGTCATCCGCCGCGCCGCGTTCGACGCGATCGGACCCTTCGACGAGCGGTTCTTCGTCTACGCGGAAGATGCGGACTGGTGCCTTCGCGCCAGCGCCGCGGGCTGGAGGATCGTGTTCGTGCCCGACGTCAGCGTGGTCCACGAGAAGGCCGCCACTTCCCGACTGAGGAGCGGGAGGGTGATACGGGCCTACTACCGGAGCATGCGCGCGTTCTACCGGAAGCACTACGGCGCCGGATCGTCGATGCCAGCCCGCGCGGTCTGGCTCGGCGGTTCCTACGTGAAGGAGGCGGCGGCGCTGGTCGCGAACGCGCTGCGCCGGACGAAGGGCGTCCGCTATTGACGCCGTCGCGTCATCCCGTCCGGCCGACCTGCAGATCGATCAGCGAGAGGAACAGCGAAGAGAACGCGACCTGTACGCCAAGGAGCATCGCGGCGAGGGCGAAGAGGGCGGGGCGCACCTCGTCGAGCGCCCCGAGGCCGCGCGCGAACCACGTGATCGCGATCGACGCGTCGACCCCGAGCCCGGCCGCGAACATGACGCCACCCAGGATGAGCCCGCGCTCGAGGCTGAACGCCCGTCGCAGGATCGCGAGCGTGCGATCGATGGGCTGGAGCTCGAGCGCGACGGCGACCGTCTTCGCATACAGGCCCAGCGCCACGATCTGCGACCCGAGCAGGGTCAGGAGCGCGCCGAGGACCATGTAGTGGATGTCGAGGGAGAAGCCGAAGAGCTGCAGCGGACCGGGCAGCAACGCGACGAGCAGCACTAGTCCGACGAGAAAGAGCACCGCACCCGGTATGAGGAAGAGGTGGGTCGGGCTGTAGAGCAGGAGGAATCTGAGGTGGCGCCAGCCGTCGCGCATCGTGTGCAGCTTCGAACGGCCTGTCCGCGGCCGGTAATCGACGGGCACTTCGGCGATGCGCAGCCCGGCCCGCGCAGCATTCACAATCATCTCGCTCGCGAACTCCATGCCCGGCATTCGAAGGTGGAGGCGCGGGAGCGCGTCCCGACGGAGAGCGCGCATACCGCAGTGCGCGTCATCGACGCCGGTGCCGTACAAGAGGTTGAGCAGCCCCGAGAGCACCGGGCTCCCGATGTATCGGTGGAGGAACGGCATCGCACCGGGAGCGATGCGACCCTGGAATCGAGAGCCCATGACGAGGTCGTTCCCCGCGTCGAGCGCATCGAGGAAGGCGGGCAGCGCCGCGAGGTCGTAGGAGCCGTCGGCGTCGGCCATCACGATGTAGCGCCCGCGCGCTTCGGCGAACCCGGCGAGGTAGGCCTGCCCGTACCCACGCCGCCTCTCGACCACGACACGGGCGGCCGCCTCGGCCGCGGCGATGGCGGAGCCATCCGTGGAGCCGTTGTCGACGACGATCGTCTCTCCCGCCACTCCCGCGGCCCTCAGCGCGTCCTCGACCTCGCGGACGACCCCAGCGACGCTCTCGACCTCGTTCAGGCACGGCAAAATGACGCTCACACGAGGCTCCACGGACCGGGAGGCTAGCAGCGTCTCAGCCGATCACGAGGACCAGCGCAGGGTCAGCCCGCCGAGCGGCCGTATCCATCCCGTGTCGACCGAAGCGACACGAGCGCGAAGCCCGCGATGCACGCGAGCACGACGGCGGACTCCATGACCATGGCCGGACCCGGGTCGGTGACGAGGCGGCGCAGCAGGAACTGCCACTGCGTGTCGGTCCAGTCCCACAGCCGCCACGGCGTGAGGTCGATGTTCGGCGTGACGTCCCAGTGACGGCCGGACCAGGTGAAGTAGTGGAGACCGGCGCCCACCGCGTGCAGCAGGATGGACCACCCGATCGCCAGGGCGAGCAGCGCGCGTAGCCACCAGCGATCGAACCATCCCCGCCGCCATGCGTCCGCGAGCGCAAGGGCGTACAGCGGCGCAAGGTCGCTGAGGTACCGGTTGCCGAACGTCCAGCCACCCCACCAGTCGGCGTAGGCGCCAAAGAGGACGAGGTTCGCGGCGAACGCGAGGGATCCAAACCGCACGAGCCAACGCGGTCGGTCGGCAGGTCCGCGCCACGACAGCGCGAGTGCGAGGACCGCGAACACGGTCCACGGGGCGTAGACGAAGAGCCCGCGGCTCGGCGAGATGAGCTGTCCCGCCGCGCCTTCGAGCAGCGACCCGAACGGGAGCTCGCCGCGTGCGGTGCGGAAGGGCGAGCCGAACGTGAGCAGGCTGACCGTCGCCTGGAAGGCGAGCGGCGGGATCGCCCACAGGAGATATCGCAGCGCGTCGACGCGACGCGCCCGCCACTGCACGGCGAGGAGGGCGACGAACAGGAAGACGTTCGTCGGCCGCACGATCAGCGCGGCGCCCTGCGACAGCCCGGCACCCGCGGCCGCCCTTGGACCCCCGACGAGGACGAGCAGGATGCCGGCCGTGCCGAGCATGAGGCTCGTCGGGTGCTCGCCGTACTCTTGGCTCGCGCCGGCGAAGGCGTTCGATCCGAGCGCATAGGCCATGGTCACGTACGTCGCGGTGCGCGCATCGACGAGACGCCGGAGCGCCAGCAGGACGAGCGCGACCGATGTCGCGACGAACACGGACGCGACGGCCTTCGGGAACACGCTCACCCCTGCGAGCATGGTGGGGTCGATCCCGGCGGCGAGAGCGACGAGCGCCGGTACGGCGAACAGGGCCGCGTTGCCCGACGTGTACGGGGCGTACCAGTGGTCGCCGATCCTCTCAGGCGCGCCCCGGAGCGGGGCGCTGAGCGCGACGTACTCGTCGACATCGGCGTTCCCTTCGAGGAGGAAGCTGAACGCCGTCTCGACGTGCGACGTCGCGTCGGCGGAGATCGGTGCCTGAAGCGTCGACCAGTACGCGACCAAGGCGAGCGCGGCGACCGGGAAGGCGAGCCGGAGGTGCCGCACGGACCCCGCTAGACCGGCGCGACGCGGGCCGAGGGGATCATCCGACCCAGTACCACGCGGCGAACATCGCGGTGAGCAGGCCAGCGAGCGCGGTCGAGATCGCGACTGAGGCGAGGTGGATCGGCCGGCGGCGGCCGAGCGCGCCGAGCGCGAGGCATCCCGGCGCCAGCGTGAGCGCGTAGCGCGGGAACGATGACAAGGTGCCCGACGAAGCCATCGCGATGAGCATCGTCGTTCCGTACACGGCGGTGCTGGGCGAGAGCATCAGCCACGACGAGACGACGAGCACGACCGACCCGACGAACATCGCGAGGACGAGCCAGGGGAAGCTGTACAGCGACGGGTCGCCGAGGCCGACGACCGCCTCCCACGGACCGCTCGGACGCCGGCCGTAGCTCGCCTGCGCCGTGAGGAATGCCAGCGGGTCGCCCGTGGATGCGTAGAGGAACAGCTGCCAGGCGAGGAAGGCCGTGACCGGCGCAGAGAGCGCGACCGCGAGCGTGGTCGCGCCGATAGCGGTCCCCCTGCGGCGCTGCACCAGGGCTTCCGCGGCGAGCGGCAGCACCAGCAGCATACCGAACGGCCGCGCCAGCGCTGCGAGGGACGCCAGGGCGCCCGCTCGCCGCCAGCGAGAGCGCCTTGCCTCGAACAACGTCCCGGTCGCGAGCGCCAGGAAGAGCGACTCCGGATACACGGCGGAGAGGAAGACCGTCGTCGGGAAGACGAGCACATAGACCGCCGCGCGCCGTCCGGCGTCTATGCCGACCTCGAGCCGGCCGAGGCCGACGAGGTACACGAGCCCGACGACCAGGGAGACGTTGCTGATGACGAGGCCCGCCGCGAGCAACCGGTCGTCGTCGGCGCGGCCCGTGAGGGCGGCCAGACCGCGCATCAGGATCGGCAGGAGCGGCGAGAACGTGACGTTCGAGCCGGCGTCGGGGGTATGGGAGTAGCCGTCCCGGGCGATCTCGAGGTATGCGCCACCATCCCACCGGCTGAGCGCGTTCACGAGCGGGACCGAGGAGAGGTCGCACGGATCGCACGCGACCCCTGGGGGCACGTTGGCGGCTGCCACGGTCGCAATGACCGCGAGGGCGGCACGGGTCAGGACGAACGGTACGATGACGTCGCGCAGGATCCAGCCGCTGATGGGCGGGACCCTAGCGCGATCGGGCATTTACCGGCCGGCTCGGAGAAGGGACGCAGATCCGTCCTCGCGACGAGATGACGATCGGGCGCCCGGATACGCGCCGATCAGGAGCGTCAGCACGGCGACCGGGACGACTGCCGCGGCCGGCTCAGCGCCTGTCCGGTGCGCATCGAGGTAGAGGAGCCACGGCAGCACGACCCAGCCGGCGGCGAGCGCGGCCAAGACCGGCACGCGCAGCGCCGGAGGACGCGCAGCGACGGCCGCGATGATGACGGCCGCCGGGACGGCGAGGATCCCCTGGTCGTAGCTCCAGGAGTACGGCGCGCCGAACAGCGACAGCGCGACGGCCCCTGCCCAGATCACGTGCACCGGCGGCCGTGCACGCCACCAGAGCGCGAACGCGGCGACGACGAGCGTGAGGACGGCCCACCCGAGCCATCGAGCCTCATCCGGCGCGAGCCCCCAAGCGTTCGCGCGGCTGACGTTCAGGCCCTGGAGCCGGCCGGCGGTGCGGAGCCACGCCGCCGGCCAGTCGGGCCGCACAAGGAACGATGCGATGAGGATCGATCCGCCGCTCAGGAGCATCCCGCGCAGCAGACGGGCGCGGGAGGGTGACGCGATCAGGAGCACTGGGATCGCCCACAGGAAGAGGTGCGGCTTGAGGATCAGGAGACCGAGCACGACGCCCGCGGCCAGATGGCGGCCGACGATCAGCAGCGCGGTCGCGTGCGCGACGATCCCGAGCAGGATGCCGCCGGGCTGTCCCGTGAATAGCGTCACCCAGATGGGCTGGCTGGCGGCCGTGAGCCCCGCGAGGGCCACAAGGTCACGCCGCCCGAATGTGCGGAAGAGCACCCGTGACAGCGCCCACAGCCCGGTGGCCGCGAGCGCGATCACGGTGACGGCCCACAGCGCGGCCGCGACGGACAGCGGGAACAGTCCGAACGGCACCATCAGGATCGCGGCCGGCATCGCGTAGCCGAAGCCCGTGCCGGGGAGCAGCGCGTAGCCCTCGCTCCCTTCCTGGAGGAAGAGGCCGAGCCAGACAGTGGGATCGTAGATGTCCGTTCCCTGCAGCACGCCGCGGCCGGCGAGCCACATGGGGAAGAAGTCGAAGTCGCGGTAGTTCCGTGTCGCCCACCCGCCGGCCGCGAGGACGGCGGACGCGCCGACCCACGCGAGGACGACGACCGCGAGCGGTCGCAGCGACCCGGCGCGCTTCACGAGCGGCACTCGCGCGGCATCGATCTCAGCTCATGGCGACCGCGCCCGCGGCCAGCCCGGACATCGTCGCCCAGAGCGCTACGTAGGAGGCGGGGCTCGACGTTAGGCGGAGGAACGCACCCGCCACATACCCGACGATCGGCGGGTACTCGAAGAAACCGTCGAAGTAGGGCACGCGCCCGCCCGAGAGCCGATCGGCGTACGTCGCGTACACGTCGCTCCACACGAACGGGCGGGCCGCGGCGGGCAGCGCATCCGTCGCGAGCAGGATCCGCGGCGCCGCGCTGAGCGCGACGCTCGCGATGGCAAGGAGGACGGCGAGCCCGGTCCCCGCCGCGGCGGGCCGCCTCGCCGCCGTCACGCGGAGGTCGGCGTGAGGATCCGCGCCTCGTGCTCCCCGTCCAGGCGCGCGAGCTCGCCGGGCGCGGTGATGCGCTCGTGCATCGCGCGCGCGACGGAGATGCGGCGGACGACGCGCCGCGCGTCGCCGAACGGGCCCATCGCCGCCTCGAGCGCTCGCTCGCACTGCACCGTGTGCTCGACGAGGTGCGACGCGAAGCGGTGGAGGCGGAAGCGCACGTCGACGCCCTGGCTCACGTCGTGGCTGCCCCACTGGCTCGGCAGCGTCATCTGCGGGTCGCTGACCTCGCTCAGCTCCCGGTCGGTCTCCGCGCGCCGCGCGCCGAGGCGCACGGCCACGTTCGAGCCGTCGCCCTCGGTGTCGGCCGGGTCCGGCTTCGGGCGACGCTCGGCGGGCAGGGTGAGCGGGTCGTCCGGCCCTCGGGTCAGCGCGTGCAGCGTGTTCGCGCGGTAGGAGCGCTCGACGCCGATCGCGTGTGCGAGGGTCTCGCGCGCGCTCCATTCGCCCTCCCGCGGCGCGCGATCGAGCGCCTCGGCCGTCACACCGGCGAGCAAGCCGCGGAGGTCGCCGTACGCGATCTGCGCCAGCCCCAGGATCCGCTGCGCCTCGGTGCCGGAGTAGCTCATGCGCGCGCGCACGACCGCGTCCTGCTCGCGCTCGAGCGTGTGATAGAGAAGGGCGTAGCGCGTGTCCGACGGGGCGCCGCGCCACGGCATGGCGCGGGGGAGGTCGGCGTCGGCGAGCGCCGCGAGCCGCCCCAGGATGGCGATGAAGCGGTCGATGGGGCGGACCCTAGCGGGATCGGCCCCCTATGGCACGATGGGATCGTGGCGATGCGTCGCCTGGCCGTCGCGGCGCTCGCGTTCGCGATCGTCGCGTGCACCTCGGACAACGCGCCCGCGCAGACCATCGCGTCCGCTCCGGGCGCCGGAAGCCGGGCGACCTTCGTGCTCGCCAACAACGCGGGCCTCGTCGCGCTGGACGAGAGCTGCCGGCCGATCGGACGTGTCGTCGAGCTGCCGCCGCAGTCCGCCGCCGCGACGCCGTCCCTGAGCCTCGACCGGACGAAGCTCGCGTTCGCGCTCACGCAGCAGCCCTCGAAGACGACCGGCTTCGGCACGGACATCTACGAGGTCAAGCTCGACGGGACCGCCCTCCGGCCGCTCGTCGAGCACGAGTCCGAGAACGTCTTCTACGCGAGCCCCCGGTACGACCCGGCCGGGAACGCGATCTTCGTGCATCGCCGCGCGGCGATCGTGA
>Ga0105164_10000901_pt1 | contig 19369 bp, 25 predicted proteins | sample VDWuncwatermetaG_FD_89674 | JGI IMG/M metagenome (GOLD analysis project Ga0105164, IMG submission 89674) | Wastewater microbial communities from Netherlands to study Microbial Dark Matter (Phase II) - VDW unchlorinated drinking water | ecosystem: Environmental > Aquatic > Freshwater > Drinking...
CCTCAATGCAGCGGCCGCAACCGCAGCAGGCCTGGAACCCGAGGTTTGAAATAAAGAAATCGAATTTCTTAAGGTAGCGGTTACGCAGGCGCATATAGCGCATTTTTATTGGGTTGGCCCCGCCTGCGACACGCGCGAAATTCTTGAAAAGACAACCGTCCCAGGTGCGCATCTTTTTATACAAACCATTCTCCTGCTCTTCGGAAAGCAAGAAACAATGGCAGGTATCGCAGGCGAATACGCATCCTCCGCATTCCACGCAGGTGCGCATCTGCTCCTGCCATACGGACGAGGCATAACCGGAGAGGACTATATCCTGCAAAGTTTCTTTTTTGGGTATTTTATGCTGGATCAGATGTTCATCCAGGCGCATGCGCACGGATTCTCTTTTGGCTGATCTTCCGGAAAGCTGGCCGAATGTCGCAGGCGCCAATATGTCTTTGAAGGTCTTGACGATCGCCCTACCTTTATCCGAATCCACATCTAAAAGATATCCGTGGGTCAAGGGTGAAAGATTAAGGTCAAAACCCTGCGCCGGATACGCCGGGATATCAAAAGCCTGACAGAAACAGGTTTCTTTGAAACTGGGACAATCCCCGGAGATAATCAGGGTATTCTTGCGCCGGCGGGCATAGAGCGGATCCTCCTCCCCCGCGTTTAAGAAAACATAATCCTGGATGCGCAGGGCAAATATGTCGCAGTTCTTTACCCCGCAGATGGCCGCGGGCCGGCTATTATTCTGCTCCTTGGCCGCCTTATCCATAAAATAACTACAGGCCTCTTCCTTGAAATGGGTAAAAAATACGCGCGTGGGTTCAACGCAACGGTAATCGTTAAAGACAACCTCGTCTTTTTTGTCTAAGAGAGCGTAATTTTTGAGCAGATAATCGGCAGTGGGCAGGCGAAAGGAATTCTGGCAGGCCGGCGCCACTGCCGACTCAATCTTGACCGGAACGTAGAGGTCGTAAACTTCTGCTATCGCGCCGTAGAATTTATGTATGTCTTCGCTATTTAAAAAGTATGTCTCCATGGAAAAAATATTCCTTATGCATAATGCATATAGTTGTATGCATTATGCATATAACTACGCTTGCGGGGCAGACCCCGACAATTTTGCCCTGACCATATCGCTGACGATCTTGGGGTCGGCATGCCCTGCAATCTTAAGGTTCACCTCTTTAATCAGGCGGCCCATGTCTTTGATCCCCTGGGCATTGGTAGCCGCCGCGGCTTCGTCTATTATTTTAGAGATCTCATCCTGCGAGAATTCAGGCGGCAGGTAGGTTTTTAAAACCTCCAGCTCTTTGTTTTCTTTATCCGCCAGCTCCTGGCGCATACCTTTAGTAAATTGCTCGATAGAATCCTGATGCTGCTTGATCTGCTTTCTGATGACCGAAGTGATCTCGGTATCGTCAAGCTTATTCTTTTTCTTGGCTATGGCAGTGTTCATGATCTCGGCGCGTAATAACCTCAAAATCGAGATCTTTAACGCATCCCTTGCCTTCAAAGTTTCCCTGTAATCGTTTAAAATTTTTTCTTCCAACATATCAGCGCCCATCGCCTATTCTCCTATTTTGCATGTTTAGAATAAAACTGATTTTCTCAACCGGTGCAGCCGGGCGTCCAAATCAACCAGGCGCATCGTCGAACTTCTTTCCACGCCAAAACCCTCCACGCAAATTGAGGCGGCTACAGTCCCGTAGGCGATCGCTTTTTTTAAAACAGCTGCATTTATTTTTTTGGCGCGGGCAAGGTAACCCATAAATCCGCCGGCAAAAGTGTCTCCGGCTCCGGTGGGATCAACTACCCTGTCCGTAGGAAACGCGGGTAATGAAAAAATAAATTTATCGGTATAAAGTAAAACGCCATGCTCGCCTTTTTTGATCATGACCATCCTGGGGCCGCGGCTTTTGAGGTATTTAGCGGCACTGATCAGGTTATGCTCTCCCGAGAGAACCCTGGCCTCCTGGTCATTAGCCACATAGATATCCACAGCTTTTAACAGGCGCAGCAGGGAATTCCGTTTATTGTGTATCCAGTAGTTCATGCTGTCCAGGCCGACCAGGTGTGGTGAATGCATCTTTTTAAGTAAGTGCATCTGCACATCCGGGTCAACGTTGGCCAGAAATATATATTTTATTTTTCTCTGCTCGCTGGAGATTGTTGGCCGAAAGGCAGACAGAACACCTAACTCGGTATTTAAGGTAAGGGCGGTATTTAAGTCGCCTTCGTATTGGCCTTCCCACTTAAAGGTCCGGCCCTTTTCACTGACGAGAGATGTGAGGATCAGGCCCTTGCCACGCAAGAATTCAATGTGCTTTTTTGGAAAGTCCGCTCCGATGATGGCGACAAGATTGACGCGGACAAAGAGGCGTGCGGCCATGGAAAAATGCACTGCCGAACCCCCAAGCATATGCGTCTTCTTGCCGAATGGGGTTTTGACCGTATCTAAAGCTACCGTGCCTAAAACGATTACACTCATTTAAATGAGCAGATAACTTACGGAGCTATCCACTTACGTGTAGGCGACGTGAGTTTCTAGCCCGTAGGGCGTCTGCGAATTAATCCTGAGCCTATCCCGAAAATATCAGAATATTTTTGGGATGTTTAGGCGAGGGACATAAGTTATTACTTTACAAATAATAGAACGATAATCGAAACGATAAAACAGTAATAGCTGAAATAGTAAAGTTTTGCCTTAACTACGAATGATCTTAACAGCCGGAGCGCCGCAAGGCCGACTACGAAACTCAGAATAAAACCGGCAGCAAAACCTTGGACGCGGCCGTTTAAAGCAGTGCGGATCTCACCTGCCTCCAGCAGTGCCGCACCCAGGATCGCCGGTATCCCGGCAAGGAACGAGAATTTAAAACAGGTTTCTTTATCTATCTTCCTGAATAACAGCGTTGAGATAGTAATGCCCGAACGTGAAATACCCGGGATGATCGCCAGGCCCTGCGCCGCGCCCAGGATAAGCACATCTATTATACCCAGCATATCTCTTGAGCCAGGGCGCGCTCTTTTAGTTGCAAGGAGAATAAACCCGGTAACTAATAATGCCGCGGCCGCGTATCTTGGCGAAGAAAACAGCGATTCAAAAAAATGCCTGCCCAGTATGCCGATAGTGCCGGTAATGACGGTAACGATAATAATAAAAAACAATGTGCTGGCACTGCGCAGGGCCTTAATGATATCCCTGTAGAAAAACACCAGCAGCGCGCAAACCGTACCCAGATGCAGGACTACCGTAAGAGCGAGGCTCGCCGTATCCATTTTAAAGAATTTCTCTATAAAGATCAAATGAGCGGAACTGCTTACCGGAAGAAATTCCGTGGCCCCCTGGACTATACCTAATAATATGTATTTAAACATCGCGGTTTACCTCCAGGAATTTCTTCAGCTCCGGCGGCAACTCGCAGCGCAGACTGATCTTGCCACCGGTTACAGGATGCCGGAATTCAAGGGTTTGCGCGTGGAGACAGAGCCTTTTCGCCTTAAGCGGAAAATCCCGCCGAAAAGCGTATTTATCTTCCCCCAATACCGGATGGCCCAGTCCCTGGAAATGCAGCCTGATCTGGTTGGTGCGGCCGCTTACCGGATACGCCTCCACGATATCAAAATCTTTTCTTCTTTCAATGACCTTATACGCGGTCTGCGCCGCTTTCCCCTCTATGGGACAATCTATTTCCCCGCTCATGCGTTCAAGACGGCCCCGGGTAAAAACCACGTATGTCTTTTTAACCCCGCGCGCCTTAAACTCCTCCATCATCTTCTTCTGGACAGACTTGCCTTTGGCGTAGATTATCAACCCTGAAGTCTGGCGGTCCAGCCGGTGGCAGGGATGCAGGCGGTAAAGCTTGCCCTGCTTCAAAAGATCCTCGTTTAAAATACTGGTGAGTGTGCGGTTACCTTTTTTAGGCGCCGGGATCACCAGCAATCCCGACGGCTTATCCGCCACGAGCAGCCACTGGTCCTCGTAGACAATCGGGATGTTCAAGCCAATCCCTCCGGCTCCCTGATGCTTGGGATTGGTGCTGAGCGCAGTCGAAGCATTAGATGATCTCCAGCATCCGGTCAATCGCGGCCCTTGCCCTGCGGCGGATATCCTCGGAAACCCTTACCTCTTCAATTAATCCTTCCAGCGCCCAGAGTATCTTTTCCTGGGTGGTACGTTTCATATTCGGACAGACCGCGCGTTCCGAAGCCGGGTAAAATTCCTTATCGGGATTATCCAGCTTGAGCCGGTAGACCAGGCCTACTTCAGTGCCAACGATAAACTCTTTAGCAGGGCTCTCTTTGGCGAACTTACCCATTTGGCTCGTAGACAAAACTGCGTCTGCCATATCCACTACCTGCGGCAGGCATTCCGGATGCACCATCACCTTTGCTTTAGGATGAAAACCCTTTTCTCTCTGTATGTCTTCAGGAAGGATCTTTATATGCGTAGGGCAAAACCCGTTCCAGATAACAAGCTTCCTGCCTGTCTTACGGGAAACATAATCCGCAAGGTACTTGTCCGGAATAAAAATAATCTCTTCCCTGCCCTTAAGGGCATTGACCACGGCCACGGCATTGGTAGAGGTACAGCAATAATCCAGCTCTGCCTTGACTTCCGCCGAGGTATTCACATAGCCGACAGCAACTGCTTTCGGATGGCTCTTTTTTAAGGCGCGGAGGTCGGCTGCAGTGATCATATTGGCCATAGGACAACCTGCCGCGGCATCCGGCATGATCACTAACTTATCCGGGCAAAGTATAGAAGCGGTCTCAGCCATAAAATAGACGCCGCAGAAAACAATCACTTTGGCCTCGACTTTTGAGGCGATGCGGCTCAATTCCAGAGAATCTCCGCGGTAATCCGCTACTTCCTGGACCTCCGGCAACTGGTAATTATGCGCCAGGATCACCGCGTTGCGCTTTTTTTTAAGCTCGCGTATCTTTTTTACCAATTCGTCCTTAAAAATCCTTTTCATAATACCTTATCTATTACTCCTCCGCCAAGGACAATATCCCTGTCGTAAAATACCGCGCCCTGTCCGGGAGTTATCGCGAACTGCGGCCGGTTAAAGGTAACCTTGAATAATTTTGCGTAGGGAATAATATAGGCAAGTGATTCTTTATGATTATACCTTATCTTGGCTAGGACTGCAATCTTCTTTTTTGGCCGGGATTTGACAAAATGCGGGCTTTTAAGCAGGAATGTTTTTTTCATAGCCTCGGCCCTGGGGCCCACAGTCAGGCGGTTATCTGCGGCGTTAATTTCGCTGATGTAAAGCGGGTAACCTTTGGCCACGCCCAGGCCCCGGCGCTGGCCGTAGGTATAACAGGCAATGCCATTGTGGCGGCCCAGGACAAACCCTAGCTTGTCAACGATCTCTCCGGGCCGGATATCCGCCAGATACTGCCTGAGGAATACCGGGTAATCCTGAGGCGCAAAACAGATCTCCTGGCTTTCTTTTTTTTGCGCTGTGGGCAGGCCGAATTTACCTGCCTTGACCCGGACTTCCTTTTTAGTATAATCCCCCAAAGGAAAAAGAAGGTGTTTTAGCTGAGATTGGCCCAGGCGGTATAAAAAATATGACTGGTCCTTTGACTTATCTTTTGCTTTTTTTAAAAAGAATTTTACTTGGCGACAGGTAATTTTGGCGTAATGGCCTGTGGCAAGTTACTTGGCTTTAAGCGACAGCGCATGAATTAACAAAGCGCCAAATTTGATGTATTGGTTACAGAGGATACAAGGGTTAGGGGTCCTGCCGAGGGAATACTGGCGGCAGAAATCATCAACCACATATTTCTTAAACGCCCGCCCCATATTCAAGACATAATGCCTGATCCCAAGCGAACACGCCACGGCTCGCGCGTCCTCAATGCCTTCCAAGCCGCAGCAGCCGGGTTTTTTGCTCTGAGTAGACGGAAGGTTAAAACACATAGTAATACCGATGACTTCATATCCGCGCTCCTTTAGCAGGGCCGCGGCCACTGAAGAATCCACTCCGCCGCTCATTGCAACCACTACGCGTCCATTTAATTTCATAGGTTTCCCCTGTAGTCCAGGCGTATAAAAAAGGGACGGTCTTTATGCAGTATATGCACCAGAACCGTCCCTATTGTTTCCTTCAGGTTATAACTTGACTACGTTTACAGCCTGCTCTCCCTTAGGGCCCTTTTCAATTTCAAACTCCACGTCCTGGCCTTCCTGCAAGGTCTTATAGCCTTCACCCTGGATCACGGAATGATGCACGAAGACATCGCTTCCTGACTCAGGCGTAATGAATCCATAGCCTTTTTGGTTAGAGAACCACTTCACTTTACCCTTTGCCATTATCTTACTTCACCTTCCTTTCCGAAAAAAAACCGCAAGGCAAGTCGTTCTTTTGCCTTACGGCCCAAGCTACTACTTTCCTTATTAATGTAGGGACAGGTTTCAAACCTGTCCCTACAGCATCCATTTCGGTATAAGTATACCCTATCCCCGGCGCATGTCAAATAAATTCTTCATCTATGGGGACACCCATTTTATTTTAAAACGGGTGTCCCCATCATTCTTTACCACTCAAACTTCAATCCCGACTTTACCCACCTGCCCGGCAGGAGCACGCCTGCGATATCAACACAGTTAGCGTCGGTAAAATTGTCAACCTTCACAAAAGGCTCTATAGAGAGCGTCTTGTTGGCGATCTTCTTGCCCAGGTAAATATCGCCTGATATATAGGTCTTTCCGTAGTATCTCTGATTATAGGACAACTGCAAATTGAAATCCAGGCCCAGGATGCCGGTGAATATGCCAAAAATAGCCCTGTTCTGCAGGATGTCCAGGGCGTACTTAGAGAGGAATCCATCGGCTTTTTTGTCCGCGGTCTGATAAGCGTAGGAGAATGAAATGTCTTTTAGAGCGAATATCCTGCCTTGCCCGCCGATATTGGCCCGCAGGCCTGCTTCCACGCCGCTAAAATCCACCCGGCCGAGGTTTGTCGCCTGCCAGATGTCGTTTACCGAGGCGCGCGTATAGTCAATAAGGTTAGAGCCGCGGCGCAGGAAACCCTCAAAATTAAAAAGATACAACCTTGCTTAAAATCAAGGCCGGCGGAAAAATTATCCGCGGCCTCTTTCTTAAGCTCAGGATCCCCTCTGTTGGCCGCGTCCGAGTAATACAGCTCGGTAAAACTGGGCAGACGGAACGTTCGCGAGAAAGAGGCTTTTATTTTCAATTTATCCTTGAGGATATCGTATCCCGCGCCGGCGTTATAAGACCCTATAGCGCCCCATTTCTGATAATTATCGACCCTGGCACCCAGGCAGTATTGAGCTTATCAAACAGGGGGGCCGCAACCCCGAATAAGGCCGCTTCGTGGCTGCGGGAATGTTTACCTATATTTGTGGAATTGATCAGCTCATCACCCAGATCAATACCCAGGGATAACTTCGCTTGGGCCAAGGGCAAGCTATAGAGGGAATTCAGCCCGTAAATATAGTTGGTATGGTAATTGACCGATGTCGGCCTGTTTCTGTTCAGGATAAGCTTATCCCAGTGCCGCCTAAGATACAGATTATTTTTCAGTGTCCCGCGGCTTATTGGAGCACTAACGCCCACTCTGGTAAAAAAAGTTTCGGTATGTTCCTCTTCTTCGGTATAAAGGTTGGAATAAAAACTATCCGCGCCGTAATCTTTTTTCTGGTATCCGAATAAAGAATCCAGGGAGGTAACGCCAAAGTCCTTAAACAGGTAGAACGAAGTAGTGTAGTATTCAAAATCCGTATTAGGCCGGGCGGCCTTAGAGATGGCGTGTTCAAACGACAGGCGGCTCAACAGGCCGCCATAAGGATAGCTTAAAGAAAAGGCCTCGGTGGATAAGGCGTGCTCGCCAAAACTAAGGTCCAGCTTCAAGGCTTTATCCCGCGGTATGCCGGTTTTGATATTGGCTTCTCCGGCAAAGGCCCCTGAGCCATAGCGCGAGGAATACCCGGACTTGTTTATTTCTAAACTCTCGATATCATAAACAGTCAGCGGGATATCCATATTGTAATGCCCGGTCTGCGGGTCGTTTAACTTTATGCCGTCTAAGATAACCGCTGACTGCTCAAAACTCGAGCCGCGCACCGAGAGGTCGCCCTGGATGCCGTAAGTGCCGCGGTAACGCAGGTCCACGCCGGGCAGATTATTAAACAGATCAGGCGTTGCATTCGGCTCAGCCTGCTTAAAGTCGGTAAAATTCAAGACATAAACAGGGAATCCTCCTGCAGACGCCTCATCTGAAGAAGAATCCCGGTTGGCCGTAACTACGATCTTCTCCAAATTAATCGCTTCATCGGCAAAGGCAGCGCACGGGGAAAGAATAAGAAAAAATATAATTACGCGCGGTATTTTTTTCATATAATTAAAAACCCTCCCGCTTATTATATAAACGGAAGGGCAATTGTCAACTTTAATATATTTGTTGGTTTACATTCAGCGGCAGTGCACCACGTCGCCGGCCATGACTTTTTTGGTAATGCCGGTATCCAGGCGCACTAAAAGACCGCCGTCAGCGTCCACGTCCTGGGCCTGGCCTTCGATATGCTCCTTATGCGAATAAACTTTTATTCTCCGGTCTAAAGTCATGCTGTGCTCGCGCCATTTCTCAAGGATGCAAGCAGTTTCTTTTTTGCAAAAAAGCGAATAATTGGCCTCTATCCTGCGCAGCAGCTCCTGTAAAAGCTGCAGGCGGCTAATAGGCTCCCCCTTCTCTTCTTTTAACGAGCTTGCCCCTGAAATAAGCGATTTCTTATCGTTATTGACATTCAGGCCGATACCCACGGCCATAAAACTCACGCGGTCGGTCTCCGCGGCCATCTCCGTCAATATCCCGCCTATTTTTTTATTGTTCAGGAATATGTCATTCGGCCATTTGATCTGCGTATCAAGCCGGCAGACCTCTTTTATCGCTTCACATACTGCCACCGCAGAAAGCAGGGTTAAAACGGGCGCCTGATTGGGCAGGATATCCGGCCTTAAGACCAATGATAAATATATCCCTTTATGCTTGGGAGAATACCAGGCCCGGCCCAGCCTTCCCTTGCCCTTGGTCTGGGTCTCGGCGACTACCAGCGTGCCTTCCGGGACGCCTTTTGTCCCCAGGCCCATGGCCGTCTCCATCGTGGAAGCAAGAACGTCAAAATAGTAGATTTTTTTTCCGATCAAGCGAGTATCCAGGTGGCTGGATATCTCATGGGGAAAAAGACGGTCCGGGCAGGAAACAAGCTTGTATCCTAAATGCGGCACAGCCACAATATCGTAGCCGGAATCTTTGAGCTCCTGGATGTGTTTCCAGAGCGCCTGCCGGGTTATTGCCAGGCGCCCGGCAATGAGGTCGCCGGAGACATAAGCCTGTTTTCTCTTTAAAAAATCAAGGATCTTTTCGCGGGTCATTACTGAGTGTTCTTATCGTAGAGGGGGGACATCGCGCGCAGTTTAGCCACCACCTTCGGCAGATTATCCAGGAAATAATCTATTTCTTCCTGCGTGGTCCACCTGCCGACGGTGATCCTTAAAGAACCGTGGGCGATCTCCGCAGGCAGGCCAATGGCCAATAAGACATGCGATGGCTCCAGGGATGATGAAGTGCAGGCAGAACCCGTGGAACAGGCAATACCCAGCATATCCAGGTTAAGCAGCATAGATTCCCCTTCAATATATTTTATGGAAAAATTGACGTTGTTAGGCAGCCTCTGGGCCGGATGGCCGTTTAGGCGGACTTCGGAAATCCTGGCCGGGATCTCTTTGATCAGTTTATCACGCAAGGCCGTCTGAGAAACGGTTTCTTTAGCCATATTCCTGGCGCAAAGTTCTATTGCCTTGCCAAGCCCGACGATGCCGGGCGTATTATGGGTGGAGGCGCGGCGGCCTTTCTCCTGGTCCCCGCCATGCAGAAAAGTATCTACCCGCGTGCCCTTCCTTATATATAGGGCGCCTACCCCTTTAGGCCCGTATAACTTATGCGCGGAAAGCGAGAGCAGGTCAACATTGAGTTCGTTTACATTTACCGGAATATGCCCGACAGTCTGGACCGCATCGGTATGAAAATATCTCCCCTTTTCCCTGGCGATGCCTCCGATCTCGGCGATGGGCTGGATTGTGCCGATCTCGTTATTGGCATGCATGACGCTGATCAGGATAGTCTTATCGGTGATCGCTTTTTTAATATCTTCGGGCGCAACCCGGCCGTATTGGTCAACACCCACGACAGTCACCTTAAAACCGTATTTTTCTAAAAATTTGCAGGGTTCGCTGATGGCGTGGTGCTCAATGGCCGTGGTAATGATGCGATTACCCTTCTTTTCCAGGGCGTCGGCAACGCCTTTGATGGCCTGGTTATCCGATTCGCTGCCTCCGGAAGTAAAGACTATCTCGTCAGGCGAAGCACCCAGGAAAGAAGCCAGGGTTGTTCTGGAATTTTCAACGGCCGCTTTTGCCTCCTGGCCAAGCGCGTACAGGCTGGAGGCATTGCCGAACTTTTCAAAAAAATACGGCTCCATTGCCTTCAATACTTCCGGGTCACATGGTGTTGTTGCCGCGTAATCAAGATAGATTTTTTTCATCGTTTCCTAATCCTCATTTTATGCGCGGGATTCATACTGCCGGTCCGGTAGCCTTCCAGGTCCATGGTGACATAATCATAGCCCATTTTTTTGAACCTGGGTACTATTAATCCGCGTTTTTTTATCAGGCCGGGTAAATCTTTGGCTGAAACTTCAATACGACAGAACCTGCCGTAGTGCCTGACTCTGACCTGCTCAAAACCCATACGCCTCAGATACGCTTCCGCGCGTTCAATGCGCCTTAAGGCTGCGACGCTGATCCTGGTGCCATAAGGTATCCTGGAAGCAAGGCAGGCGAGTGCCGGCTTGTTCCAAGTGCTTAAGCCAAGGCTGCGGCTAGTGGCGCGTATTTCATCTTTTGTCAGTCCCGCTTCTCCGAGCGGAGAGCGGATCTTCAATTCTCTGGCCGCGCGGCTGCCAGGCCGGAAATCTGATTTGTCCGAAAAATTACCGGCGTCCGCTACATAACCCAGCCCGTTTTTTGCGGCCAGCAGCTTTAATTTAGAAAAAAGCTCTTTTTTGCAAAAATAACAGCGGTTCAGCGGGTTTGAAACAAAATCCTTATTGCCTAATTCAGCGGTCCGGATGACCTTGTGTTTTACTCCCAGGCGCCTTGCGATCGAGCGCGCGCCGGATAATTCCTCTGCGGTGTAAGTGGCTGACACCGCGGTCACCGCCAGGATCTTATTTTTTGGTAATACCGCTGAAACAACTTTCAGAAGAAAACTGCTGTCAACGCCGCCTGAAAAAGCCACCAGCATTGAGCCCATATCCGCGATTATTTTTTTCAGCGCGGATAGTTTCTTGCGCGCGCGCATTTCTAGAAACGCACTTCCATCGCCCGCGTCGGGCAGACCTTGACGCAAAGTTCGCAGGCGATGCATTTATTATTGTGGAACTCGACCTTGCGCGTCCGCTGATCCAGGATAAGAGCGCTCGTCGGGCAGATCGGCACGCAGGCTCCGCAATGCGTGCATTTGGATTCATCACGGATGACATCCTGGCTGAGGGGTTGGATGCGCACGCCGCTGGATTCCAGATACTCTACGCCCTTGGCGAAATTTTCCTTTTTCCCCGAAAGTTCCAATACCATCAACCCTTCTTCCTTCGGGGTAACATAGGCCTTGAGGATATTGAATTTCAGGTCAAAATCTTTGACCAGTTTGTAGACGATCGGCTGGTCCACCATCCGATGCGGAAAATGTAGAACGATCCTTTTAGATGTCATAGCCTTTGCCCTTAATATTATAAACCAGGATCTGTAGGGACAGGTTTAAAACCTGTCCCTACATTTATACGATCGGCCTTTCGGTTAAAGGCCTGCATTTGTACCCTGAATCCACCCCCGGTAAATACGCCACCGGTTCAGTCAAAAGAAAATCGCCTTTTTTGATCCAGGATTTCAATTCTTCGGCGATCTCGAGCGCCTTTGAATAGCTGGAAAATCCGCCTGTAGGCACCTGCTTACCCGCCACGGTGATCTTCCCGGATTTTAACTGGGCATAGTTAACCTCGCCCAATGAACCGGGTGTGCATTGAGGATAACTCTCGCCGTAGTCAACGATCTGAGTATAGATCTCTTCGTCGGAAAGTGCCGCGTATTTAAGCGTCTCTTCGTCTAATATGGGTATAGGCACACCTATGCCTACCACCAGGCTTGCCCCATAACCCAAAAGGCTCGTACCCACCAGCCACTGCGAACTCATAAGTTTTAAGTCGCCGATCACCGAGAGGGTCCCGGAAGGATATCTGGGTATACCGTTATCTGTTCTGGGTACACCGGGATTATGCTGGGTACCTTGCCAGGCGACATATCCGATTCCGCCGCCTAAGAAGATCTTGGTGCCGATGCCGATAGTCCGGTAAAACGGGTCTTTCAATAAGGGAGATAATTGCCCTGCCGAACAATAATTGGCGTTGCCCAGATTCGGTTTCAACGTCCCCATATAAGTATAAATGATCTTTTCCGTTAGATTCACCGCCACGTTATAATTCTGGTAGCAGTTGCGGATGTTAAAAAGCACCGCCTCGTTTAAGTCCTTGAGGTTGATCAAGGTCTCTAATTTCTTGCGGGGATAACAATCCGTGCCGTAGCCTGACGCCTCGAGGCGCACGTCTTGGCCTGCAACCAGTTCCTGGATTACATGCGCGCCGCCGTATTTGAATTCGCCCGGATAGACCTTATTGCGCGGGTCATCATCCGGAAGTGCGGTGGCACCCAGATAGATATCCACGGCCGCAAGGCCGGTATAGGCGGGCACATCGTTTAATTTACAGGCCCCGCCGCCTAATTTGATGCGTGGCTTGGAATGGCCGATGTTAAAAAATGCTCCGGATGAGCACATCGGGCCAAAGGTGCCGGTTGTAACGATATCTATCTCCTGGGCCGCCTTCTTAATACCTTTCCTGCGGGCCAGCTCAATTACTTCTTCGGCAGTAACAACAACGACTTCGCCTTTCTTAATCTTTTCGTTGATTTCCTTTATGGTGCGCATAACAAATCCTTCTTTTGTAGGGACAGGTTTAAAACCTGTCCCTACATTATCCTATAACGCTACTACCTCTTTTACTTCGGGGACTTCCTGTTTAATGATGCGCTCAATGCCCGATTTTAAAGTCATTGTGCTCATCGGGCAGCAGCCGCAGGCTCCGGTAAGTTTCAATTTCACTACACCGTCTGCTGTGACATCCACTAATTCAACGTTGCCGCCGTCGGCCATGAGCATCGGCCGGACCTTCTCCAGGGCTTTTTCAACTTTTTCTCTCATTTTGTTTCCTCCTATTTGTCTGAATTACTCCAAATAATTCTACCACCCAGGCCTGCAACCGCAACTAAAATATCCGCCTCAGTTTTGGCCGGGCGCATAAATATTATCATGCCAACGCCCGCTTTATTTCTTCCTCGTCAAAACCGACGATAATCTTCCCGCCGATATCCAGCACCGGTACGCCCATCTGGCCGGATTTATCGACCATCTCTTCGGCTGCCTTTTCATCGCCGGAGACATCAATATCCGTAAAGACAATATTGTGGTCTTTGAGGAACTGCTTTGCCCTGATGCACCATGGGCAGCTCGGTGTGCTGTAGATCTTTACCTCGGGCATCTTGGCCCCCTTTGTTAAATTGTAGGGACAGCATATTATGCTGTCCCTACAAAATTTGTTACAAACTCGTTTTAATTCCTAAAAGCTGCTGCAGATGGCTTTGCTCCTGCAGGATAAGCTCATCCACTATCTTCTGCCCATCAAGAGGTACAATCTTTTTGGCGCTGGAATAGAAAACAATGGAATCCTTCTCAAAACCAATGGCCTTGTCTATGGCATCTGCGGTATTCTTTATTGAGCCAGCGGCCTCGGCGCCGGTGTTCTTTTGAGTAAAGACACAGTCACCGGCCAAAGCACTCATATAGGCGAAATACTCTCCCGGATAAGATTCTGCCGGTTGATAATTTTCTACGTCCCTCAAGATACCCTGGAACATCGCGATATGTTTCTCTTCCTGCGCAGCCAGGTATTGGAGAATTTCCTGGATCTTTTTGTCCGTGATCTTTTTCGCCAGTTCGTTATAGAAATCCCTGCCGTTTTTTTCGATCTGTATCCCGATCTCGGCGATCTCGCTTCCCGAAAATATATTCCCCATCTTCCTTAAGCCTCCCTTATATAGCTTTTATCTTATCGGCGAGAGTTGACCCAAGCTGGTAACAACGCTTAAGCTCAGTTTCATCCGGAACATATTTGACCCCGACCCCCGCTACCAGATCCTTAACCCCTGCCTCCATAAGCAAAGTTTCAATCTCTTTTATCGCACCACCCGCCCAGCCAAAAGAACCGAACACAGACATTACTCTATTTTTCGGTTTTATTCCCTTAATAAGTTCCATAAAGGCGGCGATGTTAGGCAGCATATTGTTATCATGCGTGGAAGAGCCAAAAATCATCCCCTTTGCATCCAACATCTCTTTGATCACTTCGGTGCGGTCGCTGTTAGCGATATCAAAAAGTTTTACTTCAATACCTTTATCAATGAGGCCGTCCGCGATAGCCCTGGCCATTTTTGCTGTTGCCTGCCACATGGTCTCGTATGCCACAACAACCTTAGATGTGGTTTCATTTCTGGCCCAGTGCAAGTAAGCCTCTATTATCTTCTCCGGATGCTTGCGCCAGATGATCCCGTGGCTGGGAGCGATCATCTTAATCGGGATATTCAGATTCTTAACATCCTGGATCTTCCTTAAGATGACTTCGTTTAAGGGCCAAAGGATATTGGCGTAATATTTCTCTGCCTCATCCATTAAAACGCATGGGTCAACCTCGTCGTCAAACCTTACACCGGTAGCGTAATGCTGACCAAAAGCGTCATTGGGCAAAAGTAACTGCTCCTCGGGGCAATAGGTGAACATGCTATCCGGCCAATGCACCATCGGCGCTTCGATAAACTCAAGCGTCCTTTTGCCCAATTTCAATTTGTCGCCGGTGCGCACCACTTGAATTTCCCAATTACCGTAATAGTGCCGCTGTAGGCCCTCTTTACATTTGGCTGTACCAAAGATCTTTGCCCGAGGTGCCAGTTTAATTATCGCGGGCAATGCTCCGGAGTGATCTGTTTCTACGTGATTAACGATAATATAATCTAAATTTTGCACCGGCAGTACCTGACGGATGTTGCGAATAAGCTCTTCGGAAAAACTTCCCGGCACCGTATCCACAAGGGTAACCAACTCATCTATAATAAGGTAAGCGTTATAAGTAGAGCCCCTCTTAGTGGTATAGGTGTGCCCGTGAAACTCGCGCACGTTCCAATCTACGACCCCAACAGAATGGATATCCGGTAATATAGCTTGCACTGGCATATTCGCTCCTACTTAATAACCTTGAAAATTTTCGGTGATGATATTTTCTTTAGGCAGAGATAGTTCTTCGCTTAATATCTTTTTCATCGCCTCCACCATTGCCGGCGGGCCGCAGATAAAAAACTTCCTGCCGGCGTAATCAGCTATATTATCCTTGATCACCCCGGCGGTGATCCGTCCGGAAACGCATTTGACATCCGGGGCGCCTTCCGAGAGCACATGGACAAGTTTCAAGCGCGCATATTGTTTTTGCATCAGCTCAAAGTCTTCCCTGAAGACGATATCGCTGGCGGCGCGATTGGCATAAAGCAGCGCTATATCCACTCCAAGGTTCTCGTCCACGACATATTTGCAGATACTCCTGATCGGAGTAATGCCGATACCCCCTGAAAGAAAGGCGATTTTTTCGCAGCCGTCCCTTAAAGTGAACTTACCGAAAGGATATTCTATTTTGACATTTCCGCCCGGCCGCAGGCTGTCTAAAAGTTTTGAAAAAGTGCTGTCCGTCAGTTTCTTGGTGAATTCAAGATAGCCCTTTTCGGTGGGAGAACTGGAGATTGAAAGGTAACGCTTGAATTCGGCGCCTTCCTTAAGCGCCACGGCAAGAAACTGCCCGGCTAAATAGGGTGCCGGCTCCGCCGCGACCAAACGGAAACTCTTGACGTTGAGCGTCCTCTGAATTACTTCTTTAATCCTGGCGTCTTGAACCGGCATAGCTTCTTAAACAACTTTCTCAAACTGATCCTTGCCTACCCCGCATTCCGGGCAAACCCAGGAATCCGGCAAATCACTGAATTTTGTGCCAACCGGATACCCATGATCGGGATCGCCAATAGCGGGATCATAGATATAACCGCACACCGTACACCTGTATTTATCCATTTTTTCTCCGCTTTTTGCCTCTCGGGTTTTTTTAAGGATGATAAAGGGGGCGGCCGCGATCGCGGCCGCCCCTTAAAAACTTACTTCTTCTTCCCTTTCTTCTTCTTTTTCTTTGCGCCACATGAACCGCAGCTCATACTCCACCTCCGCTTTTAACTGCCTAACATCTTTTTTAAATCCTCTTCGGGATCACCAACCAGCTTTAACCCGTACTTCTGGACAAGAATATCAAACACATTTTTCGAGAGAAAAGCCGGAGGCGTCGGACCGATATAAATACCCTTAATATTAAGATACAACAAAGTAAGTAATATGGCAACTGCTTTTTGTTCAAACCAGGACAGAACCAGGGTAAGGGGCAGCTCGTTTACGCCGCAGCCAAAGGCATTGGCCAGCGCCAGCGCTACCTGGATCGCCGAATATGCATTATTACATTGGCCGATATCTATTAGTCTGGGTATTCCTTCGATCTCGCCAAAATCCATTCTATTAAAACGGTATTTTCCGCAGGCAAGTGTCAGGATAACACAGTCTTTCGGCACTAATTCAGCAAGCCTGGTGTAATAGTTGCGTCCGGGTTTGGCGCCGTCGCAGCCACCGATCAAGAAGAAATGCCTGATCTTTCCGGACTTTACCGCGGCAATGATCTTATCCGCAAGGCCCAATATTGCCGTGTGGTGAAAACCCGTGATGAGCTTTTTCCCCGGCGCCTGCGGCAGCGGCGGAAGGGTTTTGGCTTTCTTTATTAAAGGAGTAAAATCCCTTTCTTTAATATGCCCCGCCCCATGAATACCGGTGATACCGACGGTAAATAACCTATCCAGGTAGGAGTTATCCGGTGGTGTAAGCACGCAATTAGTGGTCGCCAATATAGCGCCGCTAAATTCATTGAATTCTTTCTTCTGCTCCTGCCAGGCGCCCCCATAATTGCCGGCAAGGTGCGGGAATTTTTTCAAACCGGGGTAGCCGTGCGCCGGCAGCATCTCAGAATGCGTGTAAATATTGATCCCGCTGCCTTCAGTCTGCATGAGCAGTTCATAGAGGTCCAGGAGATCGTGGCCGGTGACAAGGACAGCCAGCCCTGCCTTTGTCCCGGTATCGACTTCTGTCGGCACGGGATTGCCGAACCTCTGTGTATGGGCCTTATCTAAGAGCTCCATCACCTTTAGATTCATTTGTCCGCATCTTAAAACCATGGCCAGGTAATCATCCGGGTTAAAACTTACGTTGGTCACGGTCTTAAACAGGGCCTCATGCATAAAGGCATCCACTTCTTCATCCCTGGCCCCTAATTCCCGGGCGTGATAGGCATACGCAGCTATGCCTTTTAAACCATAAAGCAAAGTATCCTGCAGGCTCTGGATATCCTCATTCTTGCCGCATACCCCCATCTTTGTGCACCCGCTTCCTCCGGCTGTCTGCTCGCATTGGTAACAAAACATTAGTTCCCTCCCTTTCTATTTTTTAACAATTCTGCTCCGGCACAAAGAGAAGCGGCCTTGCACCAATCCAGGCACGAAGGCATACGCTCTCGCCTCAGTAAACAAGCGCAGGCCGGGCATTTTGTCTTTAATTCATCGGAAAAGATTTCCGCGTCATAGCCGCAGGAGGGGCAACGCAGAATTTCGGCACTGACCTGTTTTTGGCCCTGGCCGGGACATTTTAAAAACATACTATTTCCCCTCCAACAACGAGGCTATGGTTATGGAATTAAGCTCCTTGACTACATAAGCCTCAATAGACTGTATTTTTTTTCTTAAGCCGCAGGTTTTTTTATTCGGACAGCTTAATTTTTTTAAAAAACACTCGTTGAGTTTTAGCGGGCCTTGAAAAATAGCGATCAGGTCCACTAAAAAGATCTTCTCCGGGCTCCTGGCCAGCAAAAAGCCTCCGCCCTGGCCCCTTGATGATTTAAGAACCTTCTTTCTATTCAGGACCTGCAAAAGCGAGCGCAAAAAACTACGGGGAATTTTTAATTTCTCCACCAATTCTGTGGCGGAAACCGCGCGTTTTTGATTGCGCGCGATAAAACAAATCGCTCTTAAGGCGTAATCGGTATTACGGGTGATCAATTTCATTATTCCCCTCCTATTAGACTGCCCGGTCTCTACAGGCATAATGATACTATGTTAGTATCATTTGTCAAGTGTTTTTTTAGAGAATTATCCTTTCCTCTAAAAACTGTTTTGTTTTTAGTGTTATACCCGGAGGGATCCGTTATCCTTGTTGCGGCGTTATTTCTTCTCTTCAGGTTTTGAACCGCAGCAGCATCCGCCTTTCTTCTTTTTCATCACAAGAAGAGCCACGACAACTGCAACGATCACGATAATTAACCACATCATTTCTTTCACCCCCCCCTCCTAAGATCCTTAAAGACCGTCTGCGCCTGCTGGGCTTATTCCGGCGCGCCGCGAAGCTATATTTTCTTTATGTCTTTGGTCAAAAAATAACTTAGTATCGTCCTGATGACTACAATAGCACCCAGGATACCCAGAGTTTGCCAGGTGGGCGTAATGATCGTCTTGACGATGTCGCCGGCGATGAAGAATTCCAGGGCCAGCACAAGGTAACTCCCGAGGCGCAGGCGGATGGCTTCATTTAATTGCATCGCCTCTTGAGGATGCAATATTTCTTTCTTCAAAAACTCACAGAAGGACAGGATTATGCCCCAGATAGTAATCAGGGCGCCGATGATGTTCAGGGCGAAACTGATATTATTAATGACGTTATGGAACATATCCATGGCTTATTCTCCTGGCGGTGGCACTCAGAGCTTATTGGTCTGGTTTCTGATACCGTCAAGCTCCTCTTTTATGGACTTTATATCCTGCAATATCGTTTTCTGGCCTGCTAAAAGCTCATCAAGCTTGGCGGACACCGCTTCTTCGGATGCCTGCGCCTTTAAAGGCATTTGAGCGAATAAGCCGATCGCCGCGGCAGCGATAAATAATACGAACACTATCAACGCCGTTTTTCTTCTCCTCATCATCCCTCCCTATTTAGTGATTCCGCCTGGCCCATGCATAATGATGCTAGAGTACACGCTGCCGCCAGTTGTATTA
>Ga0105164_10000902_pt1 | contig 19361 bp, 15 predicted proteins | sample VDWuncwatermetaG_FD_89674 | JGI IMG/M metagenome (GOLD analysis project Ga0105164, IMG submission 89674) | Wastewater microbial communities from Netherlands to study Microbial Dark Matter (Phase II) - VDW unchlorinated drinking water | ecosystem: Environmental > Aquatic > Freshwater > Drinking...
ACATAATAGAATGGTATTGCCATGATTTAGAGGAATTTTTTAAATGGTATTTTTTAAAGCTAAAGCTATCTTCCATTGATTATTACTCCGTTATTTATATCACTACCAAGATTAAGAACAGGGGTTTCTGCAGAAGGAATCATGAATTGATATTTCAGAGTTTCTTTTGAAGAGTCATAATTTTCGTATAATCTGTTAGTTGAATTTTCACCCAAATAATAATCTACATAAGTTGTAATCCTATCGAGAAAGAGATATTTAGGATCTACTGGATCCCCTAGTAGTTGTTCTTCAAATCCAGGATTAGGATTTTGAAGATTAAATTCGGTCTCATTCGATAAAATAACTGGACTACCGTCATCATTAAAGAGTTTAAATATTCTAAGAAGTCTACATATTTCATATCTTTTCGTACCAGGGTTCCTTCCTAAGTATGGTCTTTCAGCTAAATTAGTTACATATGCTCCGGTACCTAAGTCACCCATACTAGTAACTTTAATACTATTATTAGTTATAGAAAGATTTTTACCAATTTCATCCATATACTTTCTCCATACTCCACCAGTGTAGGAATATGAAACTAATTGATTTTCTGCTACATATTTCTTTTGATTACCAACTTCAAGATTACCTATTTTTAAAGTAACTTTATATTCCTGTTCTGGTTGTACGGTATGAATATCACTCATAAGTTTATAAAAATCTAGTTTACCATTTGCAATTATTGCACCTGTACTGTTGCTTATTATATATTCTACTGGATAGTTACGCTGAATTTGTAATCCCTTCACACTGAAGCCTTTAACGATTCTTTCATCTATATTAACTTCTATACGACCTGGCTTTTTGTCTGGTGGTAAGACCTTCACTTCACACATAGATGAAGACATTGCTTCTTCTAGTGAAGCTGTAAATGTATATGAAGCATCTTGAATAGGTTTGACAGTTAACACTCCAGCTTGTTTAAGTGGTTTAGGGATATTTAAAAAGCTTGATGTATAACTTAGATTCACTAAAGGGATAGGAGGATTTGCAAAATATTGAATACTTGCATTTTCTCCCTGAGTTATAGTCTGTGTAAGAGGTAAACATTCTGCACTTAATTCAAGTTTAGCTTCTTCTAATCCTGCAGGTTCTGCATGTAAAACACCAGAAGCTATTGTTATGTATGGGAATCCTTTTTTAGCAACCTTTAAAGTAAACTTAAGCCCTTCTAAAGTAGAAACACCAAGTCTTAATAATAAATCTGTCAACTCATCACCGATAATTTCAATTATTGGAATCTCTCTTATAGTCCCAGCACTAATTGATTCAGTAATGCTAAATGAAACATCATATGCTGCACCAGTAGCAGGGTTAGTAATAGTATAAATCCCATTTATTCCACCTGGGGCAGAAGTAGTTAAAGATACAGATGACATAAGAAGTAAAGAAGCAGGAGCACCTAAAGTATCTACAGTGAATTTAAATGATGGATTTTTAATAGTTATTTCTGGTGAGCTATCTATAGCACCCTCTAAACCACTCATACCACTAGGCAACTCACACTTTTCAATCCCGCCATAAATTGTAATAGGGTCAGTAATATTTTTAAGAATAAGGTTTTGACCTTCTAAACTTTGCCTTGTCGACTCACTCAATGAATTAAACTCAGTAATAATATTTTTTCTCTTAAGTAGGGCTTTATTAGCACTATATACAAACTTAGAAGGAATGATAATGCCAAACTGAGAAGTGGAGTTTACAGTAATAACACCTTTATAATAAGCATAGTCAGATCCATTGTATAAAACTATATTTTGGTCCCCTAAACGAACTGGATCTACTAAATTATTCAACGTTATGACTTCATTAATTGCATTAATTAAATTAAACTTTGTGCTGGCATCATCTATGAGATCTTGATAGACAGAAATATATAAACCATTATTTTGTAACATGTAGTCTCTATCACCAGTAGGGTATAGATCAGTTTTTATTTTATCTTTTAATTTTTGTTTGAAGTCATCTTTAGTGTTATTTGATCCAAACTCACTGAGTGTTTTTGCAGTAATAGGATAGTAAGAAACAGTGTTATCACCTAAATCTGCTTCTTGCCTAGAATAGGATAATATCTCTAAATTATTTACTAGTCTTTGCAGTTTAGTAGAATTAGTTTCTTTTAAAATCATTTTTAAGAGTCCACTAACAGATAGTTGACTACTAGAGGTAAACTTATTTACTAAAAGTCCCTGAGCACCACTTGGATCATTAGATAAACTCTTAGAATAAGTTACTCCTACTGCTCTTGCTGCTAAGGCAATTGCTTTTGCTCTATCTTCAAAAGTGAGCTCTAGTTTACTAGTAATGCTTAATAATAGACTTAGTGGAATACCTTGTTTAACAGATATAATTTCAGAGATATTTCTATCATCAAAATCATCATCATGATCTCTTTTATATACATTTTTATTTGATATTGGTTTATTTATCAATATTCCTAAATCATCTTCATTGCTTAAATATGAGTAAGACTTAAGTAAAACTAAAGACTTGTCAAAGTTAGAAGAAATGACAGGATTTGAGCTAGAGTAGTTTTTCAAATTAGTTATTATTTGGGTTAAAGCACTAATTGCATTTGATCTTCTTTCCCCTGGAAGCAGTGTAGAAATTAAAGTAATTATTTTATCTGGAAGAAGATTAGATACATTGGTTAGGGTTTCATCATTTATTTTTTGTGCGTTTGTATTTATTAAGGTGTTTATCAAATCATTGTTTGTAGTAGAAGTAGTTAAGGTATTTAATGCTGATTTATAGGTTAAAGTGCCTTGTGGAAGTCCACTTATTAATAATCCAGCAAGTGAGCCAATAAATGTAGAATATCCTGATTCTCTATTATCGGTAACAATAATGTTTTTATCTCTTATTCCTATAAATACCCCTCTGGCTTTACTTGAAAGGTCTTTTAGTTTAATCAAATCACTAGGTGTAAGATCTAATACTCCTGATTTTGAAATAGTAGATATAGCACTTAATTGATCAGATGTCAGAGTTCCATCAGTAGGTCCACTAATACCTAGATCTTGTAAGAGTCTTTGAGTATAAAATGAAATCTGTTTCTTTTCTTTTAATTGACTATCATTTAAATCACTAAGTCTAGTGATCATTGTGTCAGCGAGTTCACCATTTAAAAATGCTTTTATTAGTTCTGGCTGAGTATCATATGATTTTTCAATTAAGTTATAGCTATTATTTAAAAGCTTATAATAAGGGCTTTGACTAAGTGAAAGATTACTAACATCGATATCAAAATATGAATTTAAGTCTTTATCATTTAATAAAGTACTTGCTGCTAAATGTGCCCTTGAAGAGATTGCTCCCCTAACACCAGATTTTATAGCTTTTAAATAGTGAGGGAGATAAAACGATTTTGGATTAGAATCTGTTTGATCTCCATCTTTAATTAAAGTTAATTTGTCATCAGAGTTTTGATTAACAGTAACATTTGCACCTTGAGTATTTAGATTTTCAAATCTGCCATCTTTCTTTAAATTGTAATTCAACAGATTTAATGTCTTATTTGCGCTTGAAGATGATTTCAGTAAGAAGTTAGCTGCTTTAATTGTATTTTCATCAGAAGCTATATCACCTAAGCTTTCTATATTTGTAATAGCCATGCCTAATTGATTACAAAGAGTGGTATTAGTATCAGGCAAATAATCATTATTAAAGTCACTTATCCCTTCTTTTAAGACACTGTCAAAATCAGGTTCAAACAATTTAAGCAGCTTATCAAATAGTTTACTTGCAGCCTCTAGTCCAGCTAAAGAAATAGCAGCAGGAATTAACCACCCTCCAGCAGGAGAAGCATAACCTGCTGAAGATTCAAAGATTGATATTCCTGTTGCCAATACATTTTGCTCGCTAACATCTTTTTGAATAACAGATATATCTGAATTAAAATCTTTAAGTGAGGTAGTAATGTTATTAGCTTTATCTATCAGTTCTACTTTTAAACTATAGTCACCCTCTTGAATGTTTTCAGGAAGTGTAAAGGTTATATCTTTTACGATTTGGTTTACAGATACATCTTCATGCCCTGAGAATACTTGAGAATTGTTTGATTTGTTTATTAAATAATAATTGAGTGACATGAGACTAGCATTGTCAGATCCTTCTATATGAAAACCTACTTCATCACCAATTGATAAAGTATTTCCAAAATCAAGATTTAAATTATCAATTACTGGATTGATTTTATCTTTTACGATTATGTTAAAGTTCTTTTCTAAAGCATCTTTTGAGATTTGTAATTTATATGTCCCAGGTTCTACATCATAACCAACGGATATATTACTAGAGTCTGAGTTTACAGAGTAAACTCCACTTCCATATTCAGTATTTGAACTATCTATAGCTCTCCATTTAAGTGATTTAATTAGACCCGCTCCATCTTTAATCACTTCATTTTTAAGATCGATGCTTTCCCCTTGTTCTTTTTCTATAGTAAATCCATCCTGAACACCAGAGATATCATCACCAGCTATTCCTGATGCTCCCACCGTCACATCACCCACATTGAAAACAAAGGACTTTAAGGACTGAGGACTGAGGACTGAAGACTGAGAAGAAGTAGAAACATAAATAGTTAACTTAGGATTATATGTATCTGGAACTGTGTATGTGTGAGTGAATGACTTAGAAAGGAGAACATTGAGCTGCGAGCCAGGAGCTGAGAGCTGAGAAATTGTCTCAGATTCTACCTCACTACCATCGCCCCAATCTAATTCATATTTAGTTGGTGTAGCATTAACTACACGAGCAGTAGCAGGATCAATCATGAGATTTACTGTAAATGGTGCTATTCCAGAGTAATTATCTGCCATTAAATCTACTAAGATAAATTGAGGTTCAGTGTTAAATGTAATGGTACCAGCAGAAGCATCCCAGGTCTCAGTTCTACCATCACCAAATACTGCATTAACAGTAAGTTTAGGAGTAATAGATTTCCTGTCTTTAAACTCTATTCCACCAAAAGATTTCTTTCCATCAAAATAATTATGAGTTGGGTTAGGTTCAAAACACTCTGGGTAGGCTCCATTAGCTGTTTGTTGACATGCACCATCTCCAAAGTCCCATTTATATGCAATGGTTTTGTAATTCCCTGTGATTTTTGATTTAAACATTACAGGAAAACCTTCTGGAGTTAAAGATTCCGAGGCTTCATATATCTTTTTATTCGATGGATCAGTAGTAGCAAATACGATCACCATTTGATGAGGGTAAGTAACAGTAACAGATTCAGTGTAAGCAGTATCTATTTGTCCTGTTTTATCTCGGACAGTCAGCCCTGCAAAATATGTACCTGGTTGTAATAATGAACCAGAGAAAAATGTTTTTTTATCTTCTGATACTTTAGAATCAAGAGGTGGTTGGACTTCCTTTACATTTCCAAAAGCAGGTAAAATTAAAAATCCAATACTATTAAAGAATTGAACAGTAGAAAGAAATAGAATTAAGATTCTTCTTTTCATTAGGCATATGATTTAATCAAAATGTTAAAAGGTTTACTATCAGGTAAAGTATTAGCCCAAATGTAACCTTGGGTTACATGGATTACTAGAACTAATGAAAAACAAAAGAAAATATCAATAATCTTTAATAGTTAAAAAATCTTGCCTAAGGTATTTGCTGTATTGATGGGATTAATTATTTTCTAATAAATCAGGTCTATTTTTCTTCGTCTTTTGCTTAGCCTGTTCATCTCGCCATTTTTTTATTTCACCATGATGACCACTTACCAATATATCAGGAACTTTTAAGTTATTAAATTCTTGAGGGCGAGTATACTGTGGGTATTCTAAAAGGTTATTTGTAAAAGATTCTGTTTCATGCGTCTCTTCTTTTTTCAACACTCCAGGAACAAGTCTGGCAATAGAGTCTATAACTGTTAAGGCACAAATCTCTCCCCCACTTAAAATAAAGTCCCCCATACAGATTTCTTCATCTACATAATTTAATATTCTTTCATCAAATCCTTCATACCTGCCACAAATCATAATTATCTGTTCTTCTTCCTTTAATCTTTCAGCACATTTCTGATCCCATTTTTTACCACTGGCAGATGTAATCAAAACTTTAGACTTAGGTTTTCTCTTTATACTTTGAAGAGCATTATAAATAGGTTCAAGCATTAAAATCAGCCCTACACCACCACCATAAGCCAAATCATCTACCTGATTATGTTTGCCTAATCCAAATGGTCTTAAGTCTACAGAATTAACTTTTATCAACCCCTCTCTATGACCACGTCCCACTATGCCTAAATTAGTATAGGTATTTATAATATCAGGAAATAGTGTAACTATGTCAAATTGCATTTTTTATTATTTAAATAATTTTAATTTAAAATTACTGCTTGTCTTTTAAGTTCATTAGTAAACTTTCTACTTTTCTCTAAAGTAGCTTTAGCTTTCTTTTCCCAATCTCTAAAGTCATTTAAAGATTTGATACCAAATTTAAGGAGCTTCTTAGTTTTTGGATCAACATTTTTATTACGTTCTAAAACAACAAATTCATAAATTTTTTCTTTATCTTCTTCTGCTAAAGCTTTAATTGATTTAATTATTTTTTTTGTATCTTGTTTCATACAACTAAAATTATACTATATTACACATTAAAAGATCATTAAAAATGAGATTAAATCCCCCACCTAGAATATACTTTATTACATGCTAATTCTAGCCATAGAAACAAGTTGTGATGATACGGGCTGTGCCATTGTAGAAGATGGTAGAAAAGTCATCGTAAATAATATAATCTCACAGGTAGAGAAACATCAGGAGTTTGGTGGTGTTAAGCCAAGCGTAGCAAAACAAGCTCACCTAGATGTTATAGATGAATTAATCGAACAAACTTTAAAAGATGCAAACCTAACAATAGAAAAAATAGATGCCATAGCAGTCACTCTGGGACCAGGTTTAGTAATTTCATTATTAGTAGGGTTTAATAAAGCAAAAGAGCTTTCAATTAAATACAATAAAAGACTAATCGGTGTAAATCACTTATTCGGACACATCTGTTCAAATTATTTAGAATCAGGTTTAGAACCACCTTTTACATGCCTTTTAGCTAGCGGTGGACATACTCAGGTAATAAATGTAAAAACTTTTACAGAGTATGAAATTATAGGCACTTCATTAGATGATGCATGCGGAGAGGCTTTTGATAAAGTAGGAAGACTTTTAGGTTTACCATATCCTGGTGGTCCTCACTTAGAAACTCTAGCTACAAATGGAAATATAAAAGCATTTGAATTACCCATAGGTAAAGTAGGGAATTATGACTTTAGCTTTAGTGGATTAAAAACAGCAGTATTTAGACTGATAGAAAAACTCCCACCTGACTACAACAAATCAGATCTTGCAGCAACTTTTCAGGACAATGTTACTAATACATTATTGAAAAAAGTATGCAAAGCAGCCAAAGATCATAATTCAAATAAAATAGTTATAGCTGGTGGCGTCTCAGCAAATAAAACACTTAGAAAGAAACTTATGGATACTGACTTTCAAGTCTTTATGCCAGGCTTAAAATACTGCACAGACAATGCTGCCATGATAGGCTCAGCAGGATATTTCTTAAGAGATATTCCTCAAGACTTAGAAACTATGGATGTATTTGCTAGGGATCCTTCTTCAATCAAGTTAAAAACAGCATCAAGAGCTGCATTGTAATTTAAGTCATCTAAATAAACCCAATTTATTTTTTTATTTGCTTTAAACCAAGTCATCTGCCTTTTAGCTAGTTGTCTAGTGTTTTGAGTAATTTTATCTATCATAGTCTCTAGAGGATAACTATTTTTCAAAAAATCCAACACTTCAGAATATCCAATTGTTTTTCTGAAAAGTTCTAATTCTCCATATTTTTCCAGAAGTCCCTTAACTTCATCAATAAGTCCATTTCCACAAAATCCAAAAGCACGCTTTCTAACTAACTCTTCATGATAGTCACGGTTTTCATAAGTAAGCCCAATCCAACAAACATCAAATGGTAATTCTTTTATAGTTTTTAATTCGGAAAAGAGTTTATTAGTTTTATAAATAACTTCAAGAGCTCTTACTGTTCTAAAATTGTCATTTTTATGAATAATCTCAGCAGCTTTAGGATCGAGTGAAATTAATCTTTTATGAAGTTCATCCTGACTAATATCTTTAAGTTGTCTTCTAAAACTGGCATCTGGAGAGACCTCAGGGATAGAAAGTCCTAAAAGCACTGAGTTTAAATATAGTCCTGTCCCACCGACAAAAAGAGGGATTTTATTTCTTGCAAAAATATCACTTATTAATTTTTCACTTTCATTTTTATAACTTGAAACGGTGTAATTTCCACCTGGCTCAACGATATCAATCAAATAATGAGGGATCCCAGACTTCTCTTTCTCTGTGGGCTTAGCAGTTCCAATATCCATCCCTTTGTAAACTAGCCTTGAATCTGCAGAAATAATTTCAAATGGATATTTCTTAGCTAACTCAATACTAATAGCAGTTTTATAAGTACAAGAAGGACCAACAATTGCAAAAATCTTTTTTTTCGTAACCATTTAAATTTAAGAAGCTTGTACAAGTATGCATTAAAATTTTCTAACTTATTTGTTATTAAAGGATTTGTTCGATTTATTCGGCAAATCCGTGAGAGCGTTACATTTAGAAAAAGGAGATTTCAACTTGTTTGAAATCCCATAAATGAAAATGGGCAGCGCTGGGTTCGAACCAGCGTAGACTTACGTCAGCAGATTTACAGTCTGCCCCCTTTAGCCGCTCGGGCAGCTGCCCATATCAGAACAGCCGATAGTCAGATTTGAACTGACGACCTACGGTTTACAAAACCGGTGCTCTACCCCTGAGCTATATCGGCAAAACAAAAGCAATTAACAGATGAACAAACATTATTCTAACAAATGTTTAGCTTTTCCTTAAGTATTTCATTTACTTCATTATGTAATAATTCAATAGATTTAGACCCATCTAAAATTACATATCTGTTTTTGTATAGCTTAGATAATTCATCATAACCCTCTATTACATGTTTGTAGAATTCTGCTTTAGAGCTTTCAATTTTATCTTTAGAGCCCCTCTTATCTGATCTTTCTTCAAAAGTATCTATATCAATCCTAAATAAGAAAGTAAGATTTGGTTCAGGAAGTCCACATACATCTACAAGCTTCATCATATTTTTTATATCTAGTTTCCTACCAAAGCCTTGATAAGCAATAGTAGAGTCATAATATCTATCACAGAGAACATTTTTACCTTGAGATATAGCAGGAAAAACAATCTTTTCATAATTATCTTGAATACCAGTAAAAAATAAAAGCATTTCATTAGTTTCAGAAAGCTTTAAGTCAGCTTTATGCAACAGTATCTTTCTAAGTTCTTTTCCTAACTGGGTTTCACCAGGGTTAGAAGTAAAAACTACATCTTTTCTATTCTTAAAAGTTTTTTTTAAAAGATCTATCTGAGTAGTTTTACCCGATGAATCAATTCCTTCAAATGTGATAAAAGACATTTATATATTTCCTTTACGACTCCAACACATTTCAATAAAACGATTTTACCTCATAAAAACAATTTGGATCTTAATAAATGTCTTTTATCATTGCGAGCCGAACAAAGTGAGGCGTGGCAATCTAATAACGTATTGCGAAGGGGAGATTGCCGCGTCGCTTCGCTCCTCGCAATGACGTGAAACCTATTTACTCATTAATGTTTGTAGATAAGTATAAATAGCATCAAACTGAGCAGCATCAGCAGTCAGGTTAGGATATTTAGGCATAGGTGGTGGTGGATTATTTAAAAATGCTTTGAAACCCTCAGGAGAAGCAAGTTTTGATGAACCAATAACTGGTTTGTCTTTTTTAATTGCATTTAAACCATTGAAATGGCAACCAGCACAATTTGCTTTAAAAACCTTTTCACCAAGAACTAAAGAGTTTTCTGCTTTAGCTTTTTCAAAGAAATTATAACCAACAATAACTATGGAGACTAATCCAAAAATTACTAGCATTGTTTTTACTGTTTTAGTCATCTTAATTAGGATTGAGCTTCTGGGCTAACAATAACTTCTATTTCAGTAGAAACTTCTGGATGAAGTTTAATTTTTACTGGATACTTCCCAACTTCATGAATCCCCCTCTTGAGATTCACTTGTTTTTTATCTATTTTAGATTCTTCACCTAATTTTTCATTAAGCACTTCTGCAATTTCTTTAGCTGTTATAGCACCAAATAATTTACCAGACTCTCCAGCTTTAGCCTTGATTTCAATAGATGCAATTTCCAGAAGCTTTGAATTAATTTCTTCAGCTTTTGCTTTTGTTTCTTTATTTAACTTCTCAATTTTTTCTTTTTTCTTTTCTACACTTCTAATTTCACCAATGGTAGGAAGTGTTGCCAATCCTTGTGGTAATAAATAGTTTCTTGCATAACCAGGCTTAACAGTGACGATTTCACCGATATCTCCGAGCTTTTCAACACTTTCTTTTAATAGTACTTGTACGTTAGGCATAATTTATCTCTTTCTTCTTAAAATTCAACTTTGGAAAGAATATTTTAGCATGAGGCAATCCGACTCACGAATTGTGTCATTCTGAGCCCCTAGTGAAGAATCCATTAACGTTATTAGATTCTTCAGTCCTCTTCACTTTGTTCAGAGTCCTTCAGAATGACATTTTACGGTGGATTGCCACGTCGTCTATACGCTTTCACCTGTAGACAACTTGACGTATTTAGCCTCAAGAATACCATCTACTTTAGATACTTGTTTAACTAATTCACTTGGCATTGGGTCATCAAGATTTAAAACCATTACTGACATTTCTCTTGGGCCCTTTCTGCCTACATGCATAGAACTAATATTTATATTTCCTTTCCAAAGAATATTTGAAACCTGAGCAATCATTCCAGGCTTATCCTGATGGTGAGTTAGTAACATATGTTCTGCAAGTGTGGCTGACATAGAATAATTATCTACCTGAACAATTGCTGGAGTACCTTGAGCTAAGAGAGTACCTGAAATAAGTTTTTTACCTTTATCAGTTTTTACAATAACAGTTAGCTCTTCTACAAAATCACCAGCTTCCTGAGACTTGGATTCAATAACTTTTATTCCTCTTGCTTTAGCAATAGTAGGAGCATTAACAAAATTTACTCCCTCAACACTTTGAGAAAGCACTCCCTTTAAAACGGAAACAACAAGTGGATCAATATTTTTATTTGCAAGTTCACCTTTTGCTTCGATTTGGATTTCCTGAATAGCACCATCAGCCATCTGTGCTGCTACAGCACCAAGACTCTGAGCAAGTGACATAAAAGGTTTTACCTGAGCAATGGTCTCAGCACGCATTGCTGGAAGATTTACAGCACTTCTAGCCAGCCCACCACTTAAAACATCTCTTATTTGCTCAGCAACATCCAGTGCAACATTTAACTGTGCTTCTTCTGTACTGGCTCCAAGATGAGGAGTTAAAACAACTTTATTTCCTAATTCTAATAATGGATTATTAGTGTTAACTGGCTCTTCACTAAATACATCAAATGCAGCTCCACCAACCTGACCGGATTTAATACCTTCAGCAAGTGCAGCTTCATCTACAATTCCACCACGAGCACAATTTATAATCCTCACACCTTTTTTACATTTTTTAATGGTCTCAGCATTTAAAAGATTTGCTGTTTCTTTAGTTTTAGGTACGTGAAAAGTAATAACATCTGATCTTTTCCAAATCTCTTCTAAACCTACCAATTCAAAACCAAGCTTCTTAGCCATTTCTTCATTTACAAACGGATCATAAGCTAAAACCTTCATGCCTAAAGCAAGTGAAGCTTTTCCAACTCTTGTTCCAATTTTTCCAAGTCCAACAACTCCAAGAGTTTTGCTAGACATTTCAAAGCCCATAAAGTCAGAGCGCTTCCACTCTTTCTTTTTCATAGATGCATCAGCAAGAGGAATCTGCCTAGCTAATGTCATCATCATAGCTATAGTATGCTCTGCTGCAGCAATCGTATTTCCTTCTGGTGAATTAACTACAATAATACCTTTCTGAGTGGCTGCTTCTAAATCAATGTTATCCACACCTACACCAGCACGTCCGATAATTTTCATAGATGGTGAACAGGCTTCAATTATTTCTTTAGTAACGATGGTTTGACTTCTAACTAAAAGCGCACTGTAATCTTTAATAATTTTTTTTAATTCATCAGCTGATATGCCTGGCTTATAATCCACATCAGCAACTTGTTTTATGATTTCTAATCCTGATTCATTTAACTTATCTGATACTAATACTTTTGGTTTATCGTTTTTCATTAATTTTTCACTTTTCTCTTTTTCTAAGGTGGATTCCATCAAACACTCCATTAATTCTTTTTTTACTAGATTGATTCTAGTGATAACTTTTGTGACCCTTTAAGTTTAAAATACAACTTCTCAAAACCAACAACCTTTTTAGTCTTTTTATCTTTAATTACAATTATTCCATCACCAGTTTCCTCACAAATTTGATTTTTAGTAGGTTTGCTGAAATACACAGTAAGTGTTTCACCTTTTTTGTCATGGATAATTCTTAATTTGGCCATATCTTTTCTCCTTCCTTGATTTTATCAGTTATATAAGCTGTAATTATAAACCCATCTTTAATAGAGCATTTAGTTACGACACAAATCCAATAGCCATTTATCTTTTTATAAAACAAGTGAACACTTTTATCAGTTTTGCTCCTTCTAACTGAATCAGGCATTTTAATTGTGCTTTTTATAAGAAAAAGCTTATTTGCAACTTCAGGGTGCTTTAGTTTAATTAATTCCCAATATAATTTTGTAGTCCTTATCTTTAGTCCTATTGGTGAATATTCATCAAAAAGTATTTTCTTCATTTAAAAGAAATACTAACAATATTTATCTTGAAAATATATGTATTTTTAAGGGTTTATAAAGGAAAATATCTAAAAATCACAGGTCATTATAAGCATCATCCTCTTCATTGTTCCAGATCTTTTCTAAAGCAGTGCTTGAAAGTAAAGATAGTGAATTTGAATCAATAGGCTCTGGAGGTTTAAGTTGTTTATTCTCATATTTAACTTTGTACTGCTTTTTCTTCATATATAAATATTATACCCAAACATGATTAATAAAGGATTTTTCCTGAAAATTAACTATGTATCAAGAACTCAAGACCAGTTAAAAACAAATAGAAAAAAGAAAAGTGGGGATATTTTATTTAGGCTGCTGAGCCTACTATATGAGAAGCAGAGGGTACTGCTACATTTGCTGCTGCTGCTCTTTTCGCTTCAGCTTCTACATATATAGGAGAACGTTTTGTAGCAAGCATTTTCCAACCCAATCCATGCTTCATATCTGCTGCATCTAAAATCGCTACAACTCTTTCAGCCAAAGTAAGTGCTACTGGTTTAGTTCCTCTTCTAAAGGCTTGGACTCTTTCATTTGGATCTTTTGTAGTTAGTATATTTATCAAAAGGTCATTCAATTCCTTAGGAACCGATTTATTGAAGGTAGTAATATCAATAGGTGCATTATTTTCACAATCTGCAATCTTATTCATCATAGCCAAGGAACTTGACGCAGGGAAAGGATACTTTCCAGATAAAACAAAGTACATATTTGCTGCCCATGAGTAAATATCAGCAGCTTCAGTAACTCTCTTTTTATTTCCTAAAGTTTGTTCTGGTGCCATGCAATATGGAGTACCGACAGCACTGCCTGTAGCTGTTACATTCGTAGCCTGAGCAGTCATTGTAGGATCAAAGCCCTCTTTAGCTAGCCCAAAGTCTGCAACTTTAGGTTCCAAATTTTCATCGAGAAATATATTTGCAAGCTTAAAATCTCTATGGATAATGTTATGTGAATGTAAATAAGCTAAACCTTCTAAGGTTTTCAATAAGGTTCTTACAAGCTTGTCTTGAGTCAGGCTATTATCCATCGCTATTCTGTCAGCAAGGTTTCCATTAGGATAATAAGTAATAACTAAGAAACAATTATTAGGATTTACTGGATCCCAGTTCGAATCTAATATCTGCGCAACATGAGCACCAGAAGCAACCTTTCTCATCGCTTTCATTTCTCTCTCAGATCTCTTCAGCTGGGTAATGTCAATAGATTGTTTATCAGCTGGTAAGTTAGGATCGTCTTGAGATTTTAGTATTTTGATAACAGCAGTTTTTCCAACTGGAGTTTCTACACCATCAACAGATTCTTTATCTATATAGCTAGCCAAGTAAGCTACACCCATTGTTCCTTGTCCAAGAAATTTCTCTACTCTGTAAGATTTTCCAGTTTCAACACTAAGAAACTGAGTTTCACCTAACGTTATTGTCTGATTTGCTTTTAAAGAAGCGGTAGCTTCAGAAAGATTCCTTGCTACTCCACTATCAGAAGCAGTAGGACTAGAGTCTTGCTGAGAATCTAAGCTTGAGCCAGCAGGGTGATCAGTAGGATCTTCTAAATTTTGTACAGTTTGAGCTATTTCTGCATCACTTACATCATGAACAATATTTGTTGTTGAAAAGTCTGGAAGGTCTAAATCTATTAATTGACCAGGTCCCATTGGGCCAGATGAAGAAACACCACCAGTTTGTTGAATAGCTAATGTCATATTTTATTAATTGTTACATTATTATTATAACGTACTTATAAGAGTAGGAAATAGTACTTATGGACGATAAGACTCCATATTCTTCTTAAATGCTTTCCATTTTAATGTTTTTTAAGGTTTTTTTTAATGTTTACCTTTATTAAAATAAGTTTACAAGGCTTAATTTAGGAAATCATCTTTTTCTACTAAAATAACTTTTTCTTTTTCAGAAAGAGAAATCATATCTATTGTAAACCCTGATTTGCTGAATAAAATATATTTCTCAGTCCGTGATTTATTAAACCAGTCTACGTGTTTAGACTTTTCAATAAGATCTAAGTAAATATTTGTACCCACTTGCTTATTTGACCACTTAACTTCTCCTAACAATATGTTTTTTTTCGTATTCTCCAGAGCCACTAGATCGATTTCTTTTTCTTTATCACGCCACATGCCAGTGACTTGATAATCTTTTGCAAAATTTAGGTCTATTATTTCTCTTGCTACAAGTTCATAGTTTTTACTTAGAAGCTCATGTATAGAAGCTTTTATTAGCTCTAGGACTACTTTAACTTTGCCAGATTCCAGTAAGGATTTATTCCTAAATAAATATTTAAACCAAAAATTGAAATAATTATCTGATATAGAATATAATCCTTTTTTACTTTTCTCAGGGATTTTTTCTGTAATGGGGATTTCTTTTTTTACTATATGCAGGTTTGAAAGAATAGATATATATGAAGATATGGAACTCTTATCCATCCCCGTATCATTTATGATTTCAGATAGTTTTCTCTTCCCTAAAGACATACTTTGTAATATAGAAAAATAATTTCTGGGTTCTCTCAGCTCCTCTCTTAAGAGAAACTCAATTTCTTCATATAAAAAACTTTCTTTAGTTAAAATCTTTTCTTCTACGATATCCCAGATATTCTTACAGCTTATAAAAGGCTTTATATATGTAATAGTTCCACCAACCATAGAATATATTAAAAGCTTCTTTTCAAATGAAAGATCAGGAAACATTTCATTAAAATCATGATATTTAAAAGGTTCTACAAAAATTTGCCCTGTCCTTCTCCCATAAAGAGGAGCCTTATAATCTAATACATATTTTTCCATCATACCTATAGAGGATCCATTTAATATAAGAAATACAGGAGATTTACTTAAATAAAGATCCCACCCTTTTTGGAATATAGATGAAATGCCTGGTTCTGATTCAGCTAAGTAAGGAAATTCATCTATAATAAACACGAATTTCTTTTTCTTAGAAGCTATATACTGAAACAGTTGCTCCCAATCATCGAAACCCACTGAAGAAATAAAATCATCTTTAAAAAATAAGGCTATTTCCCTTGATATTTTTTTCAGTTGAAGCTTTGGATCAATTCTTTCACAAAGATAATAAAAATGACTTTTATCTTTTGCAAATTCAAGACACAAAGCAGTTTTACCAACACGCCGTTTTCCATAAACTACTATTAAATGTGAGTTATCCTCTTTCCACCATTGATTAAGAGCTTTCAATTCATTTTTTCTATTATAAAATTTCATAAGTATAATTTAGATTAGTATAATCATGATTATACACCCTAGAATTAACAAACAAAACCCTAACTATTATTAATGACTATTTATTTTTATTAATTTTTTTTAATGTATTTTAATTTTTCATCTAAAACAAGCTTTTATCTCATTTTTTATTGATTTTAATAATTTTTTAAGGGAAATGGAAATAAAAATAATATATACTCATCTTAAAGTAAGTTTACATTGTTGTTGATAGGATTAAGAACTCAATTATGAATACCGATCGGTTAACTGGAACTCTAGGATTAACTCAAACTGCAGCTGCTGGTTCATCAAGCACCAGTAAAGGGGATAAATCTATTCCAATTGCTACAAATGGGTTATCTTTACCTCTTTTGGACTCAGGCTCAATTATTTCAGAATTCCAAACATCTTCAGCGGTTTTGGGTAGTAAGGATGATTTAGTTTTACCTGATACACAGACAGAAAGGCTACAATTTCTACTTTTACATGGGCATAATATTGATTTTGGCGATAGTTTGCAAACAAGCACAACTGCTAGGAAACTTCAAGAATCTACACTTTACTCTATAGGCTTTATGCAGAGTACAGAATTCCCAAATGTAGCAGATTCTGAGGTGTACACAAAAAGAGTAAAAAGAAATACGGATGAACAAAGAAACTTTAATTTAGCAATAACTAATAATGATTATAAAAAGTATTTAGAGCATTTTAGGCAAAATTTAAAATTAGCTTCACAAGAATTATTCTTACAAAGAGCAGCAGCCAAGTTACTTATTGGTGAAGAAGAGAAATCATCAGGAACTTTGAAAGAGTTAACCTCTATAGTCACTAGTGAGAATAACGTTTCTACAGATCAAGAGCTGTCCATCAATTGTGCAAAAGAAATTCTAGTGCTAGCAGCTCAAAATTCTGATATTTTAATTTACATTTTTGATCAAAAAGAATTGTGCAAGATCTTAACATCAGCAGTTGAAGATGGGCCAACTAAAAAACTTTTAGCTTTGGTAAGAAAAAATCCAACAAGATTCATAAATGCTGATAATACCATTAGGCAACTATGTTTAGTCGATTCAATCTCAAAAAAGAGTGAGTCAATCTCAGGATCACCTGCTCCAAACGTACTTTCTAAACACCTTGACAAATTAAACAAAGGATTAGAAGCAGGTGAAAACATAGGTTCAAGCCAATTTAATTCTTTAACTGAAAAACATTTAGATGAAGCCATTAACGAAACTATAAGAGACTTTAACAATGCTTACAATGCTGAGATGCAAGAGGTAGAAAAATCACTAGATATAGTAATTCCAAGTGGTCATGAAGGTTTAGGCACACAAACATCTAAATCTGGAGTGTCTATATCTAGAAGAGCCTGGATGGGGGGAGCAACAGTAGCAGTTTTAGGAGCACTTGGGCTGGAAGGTTATGCAAGAGTAACTAGTTCTTTATGGCATGCCTCCCAACCCACTGAAAATGGTGGAAATGGAAACGGCACAGTAAATGGAAACAATGAGGTTAAAGCAGTAGAAACTAATAATGGTGGGGATAAAGGGAAGACAGAGTTAGTTAATTCCATATTAGCGCTAAATGAAGAGACAAGAAAGTTTGAAAGAGAAATTAATAACTATCCTGAATCAAGGGATTTCTTAGGGGCTGCACAAAAAGCTTTATCGCAAGCAAAGCTTGATTCAAAAATAGTGCTTGGAAAATGGAACAACTCAGAAGATCCTAAAGAATTAACAGAAGGGCTAAATGCTTTGTCAACAGATCAATTAGATAAATTAAAAGAAGCATTTGAAGAATTTTCAAAAGCTGCTGAATACACTGTAAAAATCATAACTATTCTTGAGCAAGAAAGTAATTTCAGTAAAGAATACATGGAAAAAGCCACAGCACTAGAGAAAAAACATAAGATGAATGGACTCTCTACAGATAATGATAAAAAAATGTTTCTTTCTGGCTATGAAGCTAATGCATTAAAAGCTTTTTATGCTGAAAGAGTAGCAATATTTCAGCCAGAAGCAGACTTCCAAACCTTAGATGAAAATCAAAAGACCATGGTAACTGAACTCTTAAAATTAAAAGAAGAATTCCCCACCTACAAAGAAGCAGAAGATAAAGACCAAGTGACTGCTGTCTATAAAAAACATAATATAGCCCCAGCTACAATAACAAGAGAAGACCTCGTTAAACTAGCTAAAGCCACTCCAGAAGCACTAGCTGATGTCTATGTAGAAAGCTTAGATGCTAGTTGTAGGGTGGTGGCGAAGGGGGAGCTGGCTGAACTTAAGAAACAGTATCCAGTGGAAGGTTTTGATTTAACTAAACCTGAAGAAAGGGAGAAGTTAAAGACTAATTTAAACAATGTTTATTTTAGACTTTTATATTTCTATTTAGCTAAGTTTCCAAGTGAAGAGTATTTAAAGAAGAACTTTGGTAAGGTTTTAGAACATCTAGATAAGTTCTCAAAAAATATAACCAATGATGCCTACTTTAAACCTGATTGGGATAATTTTTGTAACATGACTAAAGATTATTCAATGAATAAAGTTAAATTAGAGGATTTGTTAGCTGCTGGGAGTAAACTTCCGGTACACGTAACTTTTGAAATCCCTATATTAAATGAATTGCTGTTTAAGTATAAATTGGAAAATCATATAGCCTTAGACTTGACGGGTATACCTGTTGAAAGTTTTAATAAACTTGCTCAAGAACAATTAAAATCTATTTTTTCCGAGAAAGAAGTTTATGAGCTCTTTAATGATTCAGCATTTTCTATAAGCTCTTTGGTTGGGACACACTCTTTTGGTCCTAATTTTTGGCAAAGCTATTGTGCTGTAGCACTTTCATCGTTTAAGCACAGTGATAAATTTATATCTGACGAACCGGCTTTTGCTAATCAAGAATTTCAAAAACAAATATTTGATCAATATCAAACACTTGAAGACAGAATAAAAGATTATAAAAAAGTTATTTCAAATAGTCAAAACAATCTAAGTAGTAAAAAGTCTGAATTACAAGCTATAGAAAGATGTCTAATAAGACTTAAAGACATTAAGCTTTTATTAGAAAAAAAATATAAAGAGATAAATCAATAAATTGAAAAATACTGTATACTCATAAAAATACAATCAAAGGTTGAATCTTAATTTAAAATTAAAAAATTAGTACTTTTATTTCTTA
>Ga0105164_10000903_pt1 | contig 19357 bp, 16 predicted proteins | sample VDWuncwatermetaG_FD_89674 | JGI IMG/M metagenome (GOLD analysis project Ga0105164, IMG submission 89674) | Wastewater microbial communities from Netherlands to study Microbial Dark Matter (Phase II) - VDW unchlorinated drinking water | ecosystem: Environmental > Aquatic > Freshwater > Drinking...
CTCTTTTTTGCAGAGAGTTGATTATAGAGCATCCTGGGCTAAAAAATTTATGGAAAAATCGCCCGGATGCTTAAAAGTTAATTAAACCTGTTGTTTGAGGTCACTATCGCAAAAAAAACGGGGGAATGGAAGGTATATTTAATTTTATAAAGGATAAATGAAGATGAGTTCAAATCAGGTTGGAGTTTTTGCGCGTAAGCGACATTGGTCAATGCCCCCAAGATGAATAGTTGAGAGAAATTGAATAATTTTTAAAATTGAAATACTTATAATAATTCTTGTTTATCTGTAACATGTGGAGGAAAATTAAGTCCGTTAAAAGCAATATCATTCTATTTCATTGAGCAACATGACTGTTAAAATAAAAGAAGTTTAAAGATCCTATTTAAATGAGGGCAAGATTGAACATATCGCTTCGGGTTGTTTTTGTTTTTTTCTTTGTGCTCTCCCTTAGTTCCGCTTCATACGCGGCGCCAATTACTTCCCAAGAATTTCTCTCCACTGATTTCATCAAATCTTTTCAGAAAAAAGAATACGATCAAGCGTTTAAGGAATGTGAAGTGCTTTTAAAGAAACATCCACACGATGCGCTTATTCTGCGTTATCGGGCCCTGACCTTAGAAAAACTCAAACAACATAAAAAAGCCATCGAACTTTATCAGGAAATTCTAGCGGCGCATCCCAATGACATTCCCGCCCGTTTATTTTTAGGTTTGGCGTATGTGAAGCAGGACGAACATGAGAAGGCCCGCAAGGAATTGCGTTTTGTTGCTAAAAATGCATCTTCGAAAGAATACCGGCATTGGGCCCAGGCGCAATTGAATCGTTTGTATAAGAACGTCCGTTCCGCTGCCAAGCCTGTTAAGAAGAAACCCTATGTTATAGGAAAGACGGGCATCTTTTACGACAGCAATCCTTTGCTCCTGCCTGACAATAAAGATTTATTGGCCAAAAGTAAAAAAGCTGCTGCCCTTTACATGTTTGAGTTGACGGCGGGGTATCCCGTACATCTAAATAAAGATTCCCGTGTGGATGTTCTTTACATTGGTCAGCAGTATTCGCACAGTCATGGGGCTGAGGCTGTAGATTTTACATCCCAGGGATTTGCTGTTGATGCCAAGAAAAGAACATTTATTGGGGATCGTTCGTTTCTATTGGGAAGCCGCTATGATTTTCGTGCCAATTTTTTAAGAAGCGATCTGTTTTCATTGGTGAACCGTTTCTTTGTCAGTGCAGACACGTCTTTCTGGCCAAAAACACAAACGCATTTTTACGGACGTTTTGGTATTCTAAACTATGAACCCGATGGAGCAAATCCTGACCGAACATCCAAGGACGGGGTCCGGGGCGGGATCGGGGTCACCCAATATTTCTATACGTCGGATTTTAAAAGTTTTGTTTTTATCAAAGGAGAGGGTAACTTCAACGATACCAGAGGAGAGAATTTTAACCGTCAGGGTGCTTTGGCAGAGGTAGGGTTTCACACACCTTTTTTATTGTTCAAGAAGACCGATCTCGATGTTTCGTCCGGATTCGATTGGGGCACGTATCCTGATTTTATATCTGCATCTTCGTTAGATACCACAGATCGGCGTGACAAGCGATGGGATATTTATGTGGGTCTGACGCACCATTGGAAACCGGGGCTTGCCACTAGGGTTTTTTATCGTTTTATTGATTCAATCAACGACAATGATTTATTTGACCGTTCCCGGCATCTTGCCGGTATGGAAGTTATTTTTTCGTTCTAGGAAAATGAATTTATGGATATGAAAGTTCAAATAAAGCAAATAATCTTCACTGCAACCATATTGCTTATGTCTTGTTCATTTGTTTTTGCTGATGAAGACAGGCATGTGACAGTTGACCGTGAAGTGGGCGGCATGGAACAAGGAAGCCGCATAGGTTCACCGGGAAGCGCACCGACTAGCGCGCAGAAAACAATCAGTTCTTCTCAAGGCACGAAGAAAGCTGGCCCAGATTCAGGACAAGCTATTACGGCGCAAGAAAATCACGGCAACATCTATGTCAATCCTGAACAAGCGACCGGTTCAACGGAATCACCAACCGCCCCGGCAAGTAATCCCATTGATACTGGGGCAGGGGCACCTGTAATTCATGAACCTTCAATGGAAAGCGGTGGAGGTTCAGACACAACAGCACCTATCGGAAGTTCAAGCAATCCCATTGTTGACGCTGATGTTAATGTCAATCCGGATTCAGGGACCGTTGAAGTCGGTGTAACCGTTGATACCACCGGCGAGCTTGAAGAAAAACAAATTCTTGATGCGGATTTGGCAGCTGAAGGTGTGACTTCGGTCGAGAGCGATGTAAGGAGTGCTGCGGATTTGACCGGATCAGAAGTGGTCGAAAGTGCAGATTTAACAACATCAGGACAGACCAGTCAAACCAGTGGTTCAACGACAAGCAGTACTCAAGAATCTTCTACATCTTCCAGTAATCCAATCGTTAGTGCGGATGCCAATGTTAATCCAGGGTCAGGCGCGGTTGAAGGCGGTGCAACGGTTGATACCAGCGGTGAACTTGAAGAGAAACAGATCCTTGACGCAGATGTGGCTGCCGGTGAAACGGTTGCTCCCACAACAGAAGTCGGCAGTGCAACGGACATTACACAGTCGGATATTATCGAAAGCGCCGACATAACAACCCAGCCTGTTCAAACCGTTACTCCAATACCCTCTGATCTTACCGCGGAAGTGGACACAACAGGTGCCACAACTGGCTCAGAAGCCGATGTCGGCATCGAAGCAGATGTTTCCGGCTTAAGTGAAGGCGAAGATGTCACCTGCGATCCGGCTGACGGGCTCCTATCATCGTCCGCTTGTGCAGACCTTAAACTCTAAGAGAAAGAATAAATATGACCGAGAATACAGAGGCATGGGGGTTTTTAAGGAAGCTGTCTTGGGAAGATATGCTACTTGTTTTGGGAGTGCTTGTTTTAGCTGGGATTATTGCAACGGTTATCCGTTGGAGCATGCGTCATCTATCAGAGAAAGTTCCAGTCAAGCCGCGCCTTTTAATTTTACGGTTTGTTCCAATATCCCGTTTATTGGTTGCTATTGCCGCTATTGTCATCATTGTCCCCATTCTCATTGAACCAAAATTTCAGAATGTTATAGCGCTCATTGCCAGTGTCGGGGTGGCATTTGCTTTTGCGTTTAAAGATTATGTAAGCTGTCTTGCGGGAGGGATAGTCACTGTCTTGGAAAACACTTATCAGCCCGGGGATTGGATCGAAGTTGATGGCATTTATGGAGAAGTTAAATCCATTGATATGCGGGCTGTGCGGATTGTGACCCCCGATGACACGGAAGTTTTTATTCCGCATCTACGCCTATGGTCGACAAACATTTTTAATGCCTCAAGCGGCAGCCAAAGTCTTTTATGTGTCACGGATTTCTATCTCCATCCAGAGCACGATGCTTCTTTGGTGCGCACGCGTTTAACTGAAATTGCTGAAAGCAGTTCTTTCCGTAAACCCGAGACCCCGGTTGTTGTCATCATATTGGAGAAACCATGGGGGACACATTACCGACTTAAAGCCTATGTGAAAGAGAGTCGTAAACAGTTTCTGTTTATAACGGATCTGACAGTACGGGGCAAGGAAACGATTCGTTCTCTCGGTATTCGTTTTGCGCAAGCGACTTACGCAGAAACAAAATCTTGATCAACTCAAAGGTGGACATGCCTAATTTAAAAGATCGGTTGGATATTGGCTCGATGGCTGTTATTGTTATTACCTTTGTCCTTTTCTTACTGTCTTTATTTGTAAAGGGATTTAGCCACGACATTCTTTTAGATGCCGGGGTCTTTGCGGTCTCCGTTAAATTGATTCTTATGTCATTCCGTAATAACCTCCACATCAAAGAATTGAATCAGCGGCTTGATGAGATAAGAAAGTTGATTAAAACAGCATCTTTTTCGTCAAAATGAATGTTTTGGATTTTTAACCAGGAGTTACTCAATATGAACTCACAACCCATTGATAATAAAGTTACTTACAGAATATATGGAAATAGAGGGGTTGGGTGTTCACTCCAAGTAGTTTCTATGATATTGAAAGTCAGTTTGCTGTAAGAAAAACCATTGAGCGACTGACCGCAACCGGAACCATCCGCCGCCTTGCTCCTGCAGTTTTCCCCTAAAAGTTACCCCCAAGTCAGATCCTTCACAAAATCAACCTGCTATTGACAAAGCCTAATTTATGTAGTAACCTTGGTTACAGTAATGGAGGTTACGATTATGAGATTCTACGATAGAGAGCAGGAACTGGCAGAGTTGAACAAGCTGATGGGGCAGGCGAAGGGTGGTTCCCGGATGGCTGTCTTGATCGGACGCAGGCGTGTGGGAAAGACGCTTTTATCCCTGGAATTCGTCAAGGACAAGAAGCATCTCTACCTTTTTGTGGCCAAGAAGTCAGAGGCGCTGCTATGCGAGGAATACATTGCAGAGATTAAGCGTTTGTTTCCGGATGCCCCTGTGATCGGGGACATCCGTTCATTTCGGGATGTCTTTCAGCTTTTGCTTCAGATTGCCAGGGAAGAGCCATTCACGGTCATCATTGATGAGTTTCAGGAGTTCTACAACATCAACCCGTCAGTTTATTCCGAAATACAGAAGCTGTGGGACCTAAATAAGGCTAAAGCCAGGTTGAATGTGATTTGCGTTGGGGCAGTCTATTCCTTGATGCACAAGATCTTTGAGGGCTCAAAAGAGCCGCTCTTTAATCGCGCGGACAGGATGTTTATGATCAAACCGTTTTCTATCAAGACTATGGCTGGTATCTTGCGGGACTATAAGATAAAAGATCCGGCTATATTATTTGATTACTACCTTTTTACCGGTGGAAGCCCGAAGTATATTGATTTGTTGGTGGAAAACAACGCCTTCACATTTGAAAAGATCATGAACTTTGTGGTTGATGCCAACTCGCCACTACTTAACGAAGGCAAGAACCTTCTGATTGAAGAATTTGGCAAGGAGTATGGGACGTATTTTTCTATCCTTGAGCTGATCTCGGTTGGGAAGACTGGCCGTTCAGAAATCCAGTCCATCCTGGGGTCGGATGTCGGTGGTTACCTTGACCGTTTGGAGAAGGATTATGCTGTGATTGATAAGTATAAGCCCATAAACGCCAAGCCGAACTCTAAGGCGCAGAAGTATAAGATTACGGATAATTTCTTAAGTTTCTGGTTCAGGTTCATTTACCGTAACCGGTCAGCGGTGGAGACCGGGAATTTTGAATACATCCGGGATGTGATCAGGCGGGATTATTCAACCTATGCCGGTCGTGTGCTTGAACAATTCTACCGGGCTCTTTTGGCTGAGTCAGGACAGTATAACCGCATTGGATCCTATTGGGAAAAGGACCATCTAAACGAGATTGATATAGTGGCAATGAATGATATGAAAAAAGAGCTGCTCATCGCCGAGGTCAAGATGAATAAGGCCAGGATTGACTTAGGGGGATTAAAAGAGAAGGCCAAAGCCTTGGTCGCAAGCTATCCAAAGTATAAAGTTCAGTGGCAGAGCTTGGGACTGGAGGATGTTGATCGCTTGATCCAGAGTTGACGTCCAGTGCCGACCGTCATTACGGTCAGATTTATCGGCAATTTAACGGCAATTTATCGGAAATCCTGAAGGGCAGAGGTGTAGCCTTTAGGATATCGGACATTTATCAGACATATCGGACATTGTCAAAGAGGTTTCTTGGCAGATAAAGGGCTCATAACCGGTTCAATAGGGCTCAGTAGAAAGAAGGCGGCCATTGGGAGACCGTGGCTTGATGGATAAACCCGACAAACCCGACATAAAGTGGGCATAAACCCGTCAGGTTATCAGCCGTTTTTATGGAATATAGGCAGGCGTTTGGGCTGTCTAAGAGGATTGCTTGTCGCCATTTGTGTAATTGCAGTACGATTCCGGGTTGGGATTACCAGTTTGATCCTGAAAGTTCTATCTTTTATCCAGCCTGGGACCCATTTTTTATTATTTGAATTATTTGAATTATCTTGATTTTAGTCGGGGGAGTGATAATATAATTAATTAGAGAAAAAAAGTCCCGAGTTTTAAGGTGGGTCTGGACTAAGAAAATAACGAGAAACCTTTGTTCGTGGTTTATATCTACTGACAAAGGTTTCTCTTTGTTATAGAGACTATTCGGTTCAATGTTAAATCTTTTACCAAAACAGCTTTTTTTATTTGATCCGCTTTCGTTGTTTTTCCTTTTCGTTATTTTCATCGTTTCCCTTCCGGCGGCTATTTATTCTTTTAGTTATTTAAAAGGGGAATATTCGCCCGCCAAAATAACCCTTTCCTGGTTTCTGCTGGCTTTTTTTGTTTTATCCATGGCAGCCGTGGTGACCGCAGGCAATCTAGTCATCTTCCTTGTCGCCTGGGAGATCATGTCTTTAGTGTCCTATTTTCTCGTTGTGTTTGATACAAAGCACGAAAAATCTATTCAGGCGGGCACCATCTACATTGTCATGACACATATTGGCACTGCTTTTTTAATAGTCGCGTTCCTGATCATGTATCAACACGCCAATTCATTTGATTTCTTCGCGATAAAGAACTCCTGTCAAACAATGCCTCTTCAAACTAAAAACATGGTATTTTTATTACTCTTAATTGGCTTTGGTACTAAAGCCGGAATCGTACCATTGCATATCTGGCTGCCCTACGCGCATCCACAAGCGCCCAGCCACATCTCAAGCATCATGTCCGGGGTCATGATCAAAACTGCCATTTACGGGATAATCCGCTTTGTGATATTTATCCTTGGCATCAATTCCGGCTGGTGGGGAGTTTTAGTTTTAATTCTGGCGGTCATCTCATGCCTCGCAGGAGTCATATATGCGCTTATGGAGCATGATATTAAAAGGCTTCTTGCATATAGCAGCGTGGAAAATATTGGCATTATATTATTAGGGGTAGGGTTGGCGATGTTTTTTATCAGCCTGAATTTGCCTTATTTGGCCGTTTTTTCTCTAATCGCGGGTTTGTATCATTTAATCAATCACGCCATTTTTAAAGGCCTGTTGTTTTTATGCGCCGGCAGCGTTTATAAAGCCACGGGAACGCGCGATATCGAGAAATTAGGAGGCTTGATCAAGACAATGCCGCAGACAGCGGCCTATTTTTTATTAGGCGCGATGGCCATTTCAGCCCTGCCGCCGCTTAATGGTTTCGTCAGTGAGTGGTTGACCTTGCAGGCATTTTTCCTGGGAGCGTTTGACGTTATGGGGGCAAGCAAACTTTTCTTAAGTGTTTGCGCTGCGCTGCTTGGCCTTACCAGCGGCTTAACTGCTGCTTGTTTTGTGAAAGCCTTCGGGATAATATTCCTGGCCCAGCCAAGGAGCCATTATGCTCAAAATGCAAAAGAGGTTGCTTTATCTATGAGGGTAGGGATGTTCATTCTGGCGGTCCTTACGGTGATTTTTGGCTTGGCCGCGGCACTGATCATAAAATTGCTGGCAAAAGTTTCCGGCAGCGCTCTGGGTATCGATATCAGCAACATGAGGTTTTCTTTAAACAATTTCACCCTTAGCCCAAAGATAGCCAGAAGCATTTATCTTTCCACGCCTGAACTGGCATTAGGACTGGTCCTTTTGGGGATCGCAGGTTTTGCTATATACAGGATATTTGCCAGGGGAAAGCCAGTGATTTATAAAACCTGGGATTGCGGCTACTACAAACTGGATGCACGCAATGAATACACCGCAACTGCTTTTTCAAAACCATTCAGGATCGCTTTTAGTTTCTTTCTCTTGCCTTACCGTAAGACCGAGAAGATCATGGAATCGTTTTATCACATCAAATCCTTTACGTATGAAACACACACAACGAAGATTTTTAAAGAATATATTTACCTCCCGGCGCTTGCCCTTGTGTTTAGAACAGCCAAGTTAATGAGGCGAATTCAGCCGGGCAGTATCCATCTGTATCTTTTTTATATTTTTGCTACCGTATTGTTGTTAATTATTTTTATGCACCGGTTCTAAGATGATGAAAATATTTATACTCATACTGCAATTAGTTTTATTTATACTCATCGCTCCGTTTCTAAGCGGCCTGATTACCAGGATGAAGAATAATATCAGGATGCGTAGGGGGCAGAGTATTTTTCAGCCCTATTACAATTTGGTCAAACTTTTTTCGAAAGGAGAGGTGGTTTCAGAAACAGCCTCTTGGATATTTAGGGTCAGTCCTTTTGTGGTCATTTCTTCTTCGTTAACCGCGGCGATGTTAATTCCCGTATTCATATTTTCCTCTCCGGCGCATCACGTGGGCGATTTTCTGGCCCTGATCTTTATTTTTTCTTTAGGGCGATTCTTCCTGGCCCTTTCAGCATTGGATACCGGCAGTTCTTTTGGCGGGATGGGCTCATCGCGAGAGATGTTTATCTCGAGTTTGGCCGAACCCGCGCTTTTATTGGTGGTATTTTCTGTATCTTTACAATTTGGCTCAACAGATATTTCCGCATTTAGCGGCATGCATGCTGTAACCATTTCTTCTCTGATCACCGCGATCGCTCTTTTCCTTGTCACCATCGCAGAAACATCGCGTATTCCCGTTGATAATCAGGAGACACATCTTGAATTGACAATGGTGCATGAGGCCATGGTATTGGAGTATTCGGGCAGGTCGCTGGCCCTCATCGAAATGGCTTCTTATATCAAGCAGATGATTTTCTTTTTCCTGATTGCCCAGATCATTTTTCCGATTGGCCTGCCGGTCTTCGGGGATTTGACACAGCCGTTCTTTTGGGCCTTATGGTATTTAGTCAGGATAATCATTATTTCCATGATGGTGGCCCTGGTGGAAGTTTCTGTGGCCAAGATGAGGTTGTTTCGGGTAGCGGATTTTCTGGGGTTTGCTTGTGTTTTAGGGATCATTGCTTGTATATGCGCGATTGTAGGAGTTTAATATGCAGGGAATAATCTTATTTACGGTTTTATCTTCGACCTATCTGATGGTCATCGCAAAAAGAATGTCTGCCTTGGTCCGCGGCTTTCGTTATCAATCTTTCTGTTTATTCGCGTTGACTTTTATGATGGCGCAAGAAGAGCACAGGCCGGACCTGTATATTATTGCCGGGCTACTGTTTGTTTTAAAAGTTTCTTTTATCCCGCATTTATTATACCGGGTCATCAGAAAGATAAAGGCCAATGAAGACTTGGGGTTATTTATTAATCCTCAGCTGTCTTTAGTATGGGCTTTGGCGTTTACCTGTTTGTCCTGGATTTTTACCGTGAATTTTATAGCTCCAAGCAATGAAATACAGGCCGGTATTTTAGCGATCGCATTTTTTATCGTATTGACGGGCCTGTTTTTGATGATATTCAGGATGACTGCACTTGCACAAATCATCGGGTTGTTGGTCATGGAAAATGGTTTATTCTTGCTTGCCTCAACGGTTTCGGGTGGCATGCCATTTTTCGTGGAAATCGCCATATTTTTCGACGTATTTGTGAGCGTTCTTATTATGGGCTTTTTTGTTTATAGAATAAATAAGCTTTTTACGCATATTGATGTGAACAAGCTTTCCCGTTTAAAAGGTTAAGTTTATGCAGATATTTATTATTCTTGGGATCCCGCTTTTTCTTTCGGCTGCGGCCCTACTTATTAAGAACCAAAAGGTTTTCGGGATCATCAATAGCATCGGATACTTGGGCGTATTATTGGCGAGTATTCTTTTATTAAGAGAAACAGCGCTGTCACAATCCGCCTTTTTCTATTTTGGTTTTATATATCTTGATTTATTAAGCGCATTTTTCATTTTTGTTATCTCAACAGTTGCTTTCGCGGCCGCGCTTTATTCCATTGGCTACATCAGAAAAGACATAGAAGGAGGAGTGATATCCGAGAAAAAAGCAAAGATTTACTATATCCTCTTTAATCTATTCTGCTTCTCGATGCTTTTTGTTCCGGCCATGAATAATTTAGGCATGCTTTGGGTTGCCATTGAAATGACGACACTCATTTCAGCGTTTCTTGTAGGATTTTACAATAACAAAGAGTCGGTTGAGGCGGCCTGGAAATATATCATTATTTGTTCCGTAGGCATCATCTTCGCGCTTTTAGGAACGGTTCTTTTTTCCTATGCTTTTTCGATTTCCGGAGGAATAAAAAGCCTGAATTGGTCAGATATGATGGCTAGCGCCGGAACAATGGATAAGAATATCCTGAAGATCGCCTTTATTTTTATATTGGTGGGATACGGAACAAAAGCAGGCCTGGCTCCGATGCATACATGGTTACCCGATGCGCACAGCCAGGCAGTTGCCCCTGTAAGTGCGCTTCTCTCCGGAGTTTTATTGAAAACCGCCATCTATGCTATTTTAAGATTTGGCATTATCACCATCAAGGCTGTCGGTTTTGCGTATTTTAGCAATCTGATGATCTTGTTGGGGGTGATCTCTTTGGCTATATCCTGCGGTTTTATTTTGATCCAGAAAGATTTAAAGAGATTACTGGCCTATCATAGCGTCGAACATGTGGGCATCATTGCCATTGGTTTGGGGATCGGCGGAACCTTAGGTGTAGGCGGTGCTTTGCTACACGTATTTAATCATGGAGTGACAAAGGCATTGATGTTTTTTGGTGCCGGTAATGTTGTCAATAAATACCGGACACATAATATGCACGTCATACGAGGAGTAATCAGTGCAATGCCTTTTACGGGATTTATGCTCCTTATGGGAGCTTTTGCCCTTGCAGGCATGCCGCCTTTTTCTATTTTTATAAGTGAAATCTTGATAATATTTGCCGCTTTTCTTAAAGGATATTATCTGGTTACTTTTTTATTATTGGGATTTATTGCTATTATTTTCGGCGCAGTGGTACATCATTTTAGTCAGATTATATTCGGCAGCATCCCTAAGGGGATGCCTGTGGAAAAAGAACCATTAAGCGGGAAACTGGCGTTTTTATTTTTATTCATTCAGATTTGTGCAGTAGGCATTGTGTTGCCATTCATACAAAAGGATTTAGCATGGATTGTCCAGAAATTATTTCAGGGATAAAAAAGGAATTTACGGGTTTTAACCCTCTTTGTGTTTCCAGGCCTTATGCGGATGAAGTAGTTATCAAGGTGAATCCGCCGGATTTTAAAAATACCTGCCTGGTACTGCATAAGATACTTTCTTCCCCGGTCATGGCGCTTTTTGCTTTGGATGAGCGACGCAAGACAGGAAGCTTTGCCATTAATTGTGTATTTGTGGATTTTAGAAACAGCCGCTGGATCACCGTAACGATGGATATCCCGCAGGAAGATCCTGGTTTTGATTCACTGGCAAAAAGCATGCACTCAGCCAGTCTTTTTGAAAGAGAGATTTGGGAGGCCTTCGGGGTCAAGCCAAAGGGCCATCCTGATCTAAGGCGGCTGAGGCTGCATGATGAGGTCTGGCCGCAGGGCAATTATCCTTTGCGCAAGGACTTTAACGGAATAAACCCTCAGGCCTTGGGTGAATATAAATTCGCAAGAGTGGATGGCGAGGGGGTCTTCGAGGTCCCTGTGGGGCCGGTCCATGCCGGCATTATAGGTCCGGGTCATTTTCGCTTTAGCGTCGCCGGAGAACCGATTATAAATTTAGAGATCAGGCTTGGATTCAAGCATCGGGGCATTGAAAAGCTCTTTGAGGGGAAGTCCTGTCTCGATGCCGTAGGGCTGTCAGAATGTGTCTCGGGCGACTCGAGTTTTGCGCATAGCTTTGCATTTACCCAGGCCGCAGAAAAGATTTCAGGGGTATCGATCCCGCCACAAGCGGCTTATTTAAGAAGTATCTTTTTAGAGCTTGAGCGCATGTATAATCATGTCAATGGGGTGGGTGGAATGGCCTTAGATGCGGGTTTTAGTTTTCCCTCTGCCTATGCATCGATCATTAAAGAGGCGATCCTTCAATTAAATGATAAACTTACCGGCAGTAGATATCTGAAAAAGGTCAATACCATAGGAGGAGTTTTAGCAGATATTGATGATACCAAGAAACAGATACTTCTTGATTCTCTCAAGCACATAAAGCAGGATTTTAATGAGTTGGTTAAAATATTGTATTCCAGCGTTTCTTTCATGGACAGGGTGGATACCACAGGTATTTTACACAGAAAGACCGCTGAAGACTTAGGGCTCGTCGGCCTCATCGCGCGCGCATCAGGTATCCCGACGGATTTGAGAAAGTATTTTCCCGGGGTATACAAGGAAGTTAAATTTAAAATGGTAACACAGGAATCCGGAGATGTCCTGGCAAGGTTACGCGTAAGGATCTCGGAATTTGAAGAATCAATCCGCCTGATTGAAGAGTTTGCAACCAAGCTCGCTAAGTCGGGGGAATTAAGAACAAGCCAGGGAATAAAAGAGGGAAGGGCTTTGGGTTATGCCGAAGGTTGGCGCGGCCCGGTTTTATACTGGCTGGAAACTGGTCCCACAGGTTTAATCGAAAGATGTAAGATAGTGGACCCGTCTTTTCATAACTGGCAGGGGTTATCTTTTGCAGTGCTCGGTAATATCATCCCGGATTTTCCACTCTGCAATAAAAGTTTTGATCTATCATATTCAGGAAACGACTTATGATACATATACTAAAGACCAGGATCTTAAAAGGTGTAGTGACCAGGCACATTGAGCCGGAGTTAACAGGTCAGATAGAATCAAGCGGCAGTGAACTAAAGACGCTGATCCTGAAAAAATTCGGCAGGTCTTTGCATATACGTGAAGTGGATACCGGTTCCTGCGGCGCCTGTGAGTCGGAGATTATTTCAGCGAACAACCCGATTTATGATTTACAAAGGTTTGGTATAAATTTCGTGGCCACTCCAAGGCATGCCGATGCGCTTATGGTGACAGGCCCTGTATCTAAAAATATGCTGCTTGCTCTTAAAAAGACTTATGAGGCCATGCCAGAGCCCAAATTTGTGATTACTTGCGGGGACTGCGCTTTAAACGGCGGTTTATTTAAGGACTCTTATTACACCGAAGGCGCAGTAAAAGATATATTACCGGTAGTTTTACATATTCCAGGCTGCCCGCCAAGTCCGCTTATGATTGTACAAACATTATTAGCATTTTTACAAAGCTGACGTTTTTAATATTTAATTCGACTTAGTTGCTTTGTTGATGCTCGAATTCTCTTGAAATGGGGGAAGACCAGCTTTAGTTTAAAAGTTCTATCTTTTATCCAGTCTGGGACTCCAGACTGTACTAAAGACAGAACTTCATTCGTCGAGGTTCTGCCTTTTTGTATGGTAATCTTTTTAACGAAAGAACGGATGAATCCTTTTCTGAATTGGGAAAGGCCCTTTTGACTTAAAAGAGATAACTTGGTATCATGTGTCCATTCAAGAATAAACGATGAAAATTACAGCTACAGACCTCTACTCTTATATTAAGTGCCCTCATCGAGTCTGGCGAGATGCTTTTGACGACCAGAGCCTTAAAGATCCGCCTAATGAGTTTGTCCAATTGCTTTGGGAAAAAGGTACTGCCCATGAGCGGGAGATTATTGCCCAGCAAAAGGGTAAGGTAGAAATTTTAGATCTGTCCGGCATCCCAAGAGAAGTGCGGTTTGAGAAAACTCTTGAGGCCATGCGCAAGAAAGTCCCTTATATTTATCAGGGTTATCTTGAGGTTGATGAACTTGTGGGCAAGCCTGACCTTCTGGAATTACAGCCTAGCGGGGAGTATATTCCTATTGATATTAAGTCAGGCATGGGGCTTAAAGGGTCAGATACAACGGAAGAGGACGAGGAAGGGAAATTAAAAAAAGAATACGCAGTCCAAATTGGGCTCTATATTGACGCCTTGATAAGACTGGGCTTCCTTAAACGCAACTTTGGACGGATTCTTGATAGCCGTGGATCGCTTGTTGATTATGATTTGAATACCCCGCAGGGAGTGAAGAACCCGCAGACGTGGTGGGAATTCTACCTCAATGTATTAGGGCAGGTCGCGTCCTTGTATGACAAGCGGGTACAAACAGAGCCGGCATTGGGGGGTGTGTGTAAAATGTGCGAATGGTACACGAACTGCAAGCAGGCATGTATCCGTTCAAATTGCACGACTTTGATCCCGGAGGTAGGGCGTTCAAGAAAGGATGCCTTGAGGAGCCTTGCGACGACAGTGAAAGACTTGTCGAAGATTGATATGAAAGCATTCGCGCTTGCCAAGACAAGGCTTGGCATCAAGGGGATTGGCGAGAAGACCTTTGAAAAGATGAGCCGCAGGGCCAGGCTTCTTTCATCCGGGCGGAAAGAGCCCGTATTATTGAGCCAATTCATATTGCCGGATCGTCCAATTGAACTCTTCTTTGATATCGAAGCTGACCCAACACAAGACATCGTATATATGCATGGAGCCGTTGAACGAAGGAAGGGACAGGCAAGGGGGGAGTTTCATTCATTTGTCGCTAAAGATGTGTCTCAAGACGAGGAGAAGAGGGCCTGGGCAGAGTTCTGGGCGTACATCAAGGCGCTCCCGAAAGATGAATGGGTGATGTATTATTACAGCAAGTACGAAAGAACGCAGTACCGTCGATTGGCAGAGCTTTACCCGGACGTGGCTGATGCACAAGAGGTGGAATGGCTGTTCGACCCGGTCAGGGGGATAGATTTGTACTTTGACATTGTTTACAGGCATACGGACTGGCCAACCTACAATTATTCAGTTAAGACTTTGGCCCAACACTTAGGATTCAAATGGCGTGATGAAAACCCATCTGGTGCCGCTTCGATTCAATGGTTCAATGAATGGTGCCAGTCAAAGGATGGGAATATTTTACAGCGGATTTTGGATTACAACGAGGATGATTGCCTGGCGATGGTGGTATTGAAAGATCGTTTGCAGGAGCTTGTTCAGTAATTTTTAAATTTTTTATGAGTCCATCAGGATCCAGAGGCAGATTTAATGCTTGATAGTATTTTTGTGCGGTTAATTTCAAAATCAGCAGATAAATCTTCATTGGGATTACGGTATCTATTGGCCCCCAGGAGCCAAATGTAAAAAGACTTGCGAACTGAAAAATAGACTTTTATAATTAAAACTATGGGTAGACAGTGGACAATCCTTAGCCTGATAGGCAGTTTCCTTTTTATTTTGATGACAACTGCCTGGGATTATTGCCCTCCAAAACCAGGTCACCATCTCGCAGTTCAAATTTCTTCTATTTATGATAATCAGTATAAAGCCGCTCATCCTCCGTGTACTTCGCTAAAAGATGCTTATGAAGTATTGTCGCATGTTTTTAATATTACTCCATCAGTGGTCAAGAATATTTTACCTCCGCCATTATGGACGGTTGGCCCTTCGTTTCCGATTAAGAATCTGTCCAATCTTTATGATCGTCCACCACCGTTAGTTTTTTCTTCATCGGCAGTTCCTTTATTTCAACTCTACCGTAATCTTCGTATTTAATTCACTTCCTATGGAGAAAGCATAGTCCTCCAGAGGACTATCTTTCCCCCTTGTCCTGTATTGTCTTATTTTTTATGTGGAGGAGTATTATGTTAAGGTTAATTTTTTCAGTCATTATTGTTAATGGTTTAATTGCCATCGGGTTAGTCAATGCAGAAGATTTAAAAAAGAATCACGACTTATTAGAAACAATTACATCTAATCAGCAAACATCCCAAACAGTTGTCTATGAAGTTCAAATCGGGGATACGCTGGGGAAATTAGCCCAAAATTATGGAACAACCATCGATCTTATAAAGAAAAGGAATAACTTAAAAAGTGATGTCATTCAAGTTGGTCAGCAGTTAAGTATCTGGACGGGAAAATTTAATATATTTGTCAGTAAATCCAAAAATATTCTTGTGTTAAAAAATAACAATGAAAACGTTAAGACGTACACGGTTTCAACTGGTAAAGATACGAGTGTGACACCTGTAGGAGAATTTACCATTGTCAGCAAATTGGTTAATCCTGTCTGGTTTAATAAGGGTGTCACCGTACCTGCGGGAAGCCCAACCAATGCCCTGGGGACCCGATGGCTGGGGTTTAATCTACCTAGTTATGGGATACATGGCACGATAGAACCAAAAACAATTGGCTCCTATGAAACAGCAGGATGTGTACGCATGCGCAATGAGGATGTTGAAGAGCTTTATAGTTTAATACCAGTGGGGACGAAGGTTGTTATTGTAGAGTAGTTTTAGAATTATAAGAATTCTTGCAAGATTTTGAAGCAAGGATCGATTAACACATATACAAGAGGCGGTATAGGACTGACCTCAAAAGAACAATAAGCATCATCAACCAGGAAGATTTATGAATACCAAAACCAAATTAGTATTAACCGCTTTTACAGCATCTGTTGTTTTAGTTTTCACGCCCTATGCTGTCAAAGCCCAGGGGATAGGGGACAACCAGGGAGTTGTAGACGATAAGGGGCAGGAATCCATGACGGTTGCTATTGATGGTTTTTGTCCGGTGTGTATTCTTAGCGGTGTGAAGACTAAAGGCAACGATCATTTCATCACCGAATATAAAGGCAAAATTTATAAATTTGCGGGCATGGCGCAACAAAAGGAGTTTTTAGAAGATCCGGAAAAATATGTGACGGATTTGGATGCCAAATTCCAACAATTAAAATAGTAGAGATTCAATAGGAGGGGGACCGGCGTCGACGACGTTCGGTCCCCCTTATAAGATTAGGGGAACAGATGAAATCAAAGATTTTTGTAACTTTAGTAATTATTAGCGGGATTCTCTGGGGGCTTTCTATTTTAGATTCAAAGCGACCAGAGATACAAAAATTTAAAGAGAAAGAGGCTGTTAAAGCGGAACAAAGAGTTAAGGGAGAATATCCGGACGAAAATTTGTTGAAGTATGAAAAGAGCCCTTATCTTTTGCAACATGCCGATAATCCGGTGTGGTGGTATCCGTGGGGAGAAAAGGCCTTTGCCAAGGCCAAAAAAGAAGATAAGCCGATTTTTCTCTCTATTGGTTATTCCACCTGCCATTGGTGTCACGTCATGGAGCAAGAATCGTATTCTGATCCACGCATTGCCAAAATTCTTAACGATAACTTTGTAGCCATCAAGGTAGACCGCGAAGAACGGCCTGATATCGATAATATCTATATGAAAGCGGTCGAGGCAATGACCGGCTCCGGCGGCTGGCCTTTGAATGTTTTCTTAACGCCGGATTTAAAACCTTTTTACGGGGGCACGTATTTTCCACCAAGAGACGGTTGGGGTCGGCCAGGGTTAGACACTGTTTTAACTCAAATTGCTCAAAAGTGGAAAACACAGAAGGCATCTTTGATTGGGGACACTTTTGATGGAATTCAGGCGGCTGCCTCTGGTTTGTTAAATAGGGCGAATGCTCTTAACCAGGACACTCTAAAGAATGCTTATGAGCAGCTTCGAGACAATTTTGATCAACGGTATGGTGGTTTTGTCGGCATCATGAAATTCCCCAGCAGTCATATGTTGTCGTTTCTTTTACGGTATTGGAACAGCAGTCATGATCCGCAAGCATTGGCCATGGTAGAAAAGACATTACAGGCTGTGTCTGATGGCGGCATTCATGATCAAATTGGAGGAGGATTTCATCGTTATTCGACAGATCCTTTTTGGCATGTGCCTCACTTTGAGAAAATGCTTTATGACCAGGCCATACTTTCGATGGCCTATCTGGAGGCATATCAGGCCACTGGTAAAAAGGAATATGCGGATGTGGTCAGAGATATTTTGGATTATGTTTTGCGGGATATGACCAGTCCTGATGGCGCATTTTATTCCGCTGAAGATGCGGACAGCCGCAACGAAACAGGGCAGAAGCGAGAGGGAGTTTTTTATTTATGGACAGCTGATGAGATTGCCGATGTTTTAGGTAAGAAAGATGCGGTGATATTTGATTATTATTTTGGAGTGGAAGCTGGCGGTAATATGAGAGGGGATTTTGGGGGTAAGAACATTTTGTATGTGTCTTATAGTATTGAGCAGACTGCCCAGCGATTTGGAAAGTCCACTGAGGTGATCCAAGCGATTTTGCGACAAGCAAAAGCAAAACTTTTAGCCCGGCGTACACAGAAGTCGAGGCCATTTCGGGATGATAAAGTTTTAACGGACTGGAATGGCTTGATGATTGCCAGTTTCGCGTCAGCGGCACAGGTTTTAAATGAACCGCGCTATGCTCAGGCGGCGCAAAAAGCAGGGGATTTTCTTTTAGCAAAGATGAAACGCTCTGATGGTAGGTTGATGCATCGCTATCGGGAAGGAGAAGCGGCTATTCCTGCATTTTTGGATGATTATGCTTTTTTTACTCAGGGGCTTCTATCTTTGTATGAAACGACATTTAATCCTAAATATTTGCGACAGGCTAAGTTTTTGGCTGATGAAATGATTCGTCTATTTGCAGACAAAATGGCAGGGGGCTTTTTCTTCTCGGCCACAGATGATCAAGGGTTAATTCTGCGGACAAAAGATGCTTATGACGGGGCAATGCCATCGGGTAATTCAGTGGCGGTCATGGTGTTGGGTAAATTAGGACGTTTGATGATGGAGAGCCAGTATGAGAACACAGCTCGTAGAACCGTAAACGTATTCTCTACTATGATAAAGTCGGATCCATCGGGATTCACGCATATGCTTTCAGCATTTGATTACCTTTTGGGGCCATCCAAAGAGATTGTCATTGCAGGGAACCAAGATGACCCTAACACTAAAACTATGTTAAGTGAAATCAATAAATATTTTATCCCTAATAAAGTGGTCTGTCTTCATCCCACAGATAAGCAACAAGCCAAGGATATCGAAGTATTGGTTCCTTTTGTTAAGGGTCAAAATATGTTAAACGGAAAAACAACGGCTTATGTATGTCAAAACTATCATTGTCAATTTCCGACGAATGATTCGGATAAGTTTAAAGATCTGTTATGAGACCTGTTATTTTGCTTATCGGTATATTTGTATTGATTCATAGATAAAAAGATTCTAACGCTGTCCCGCCAGCGTTATTCCAGTGACAGGTAGTTCCCTTATAATATATCCCTATTTCAAAACAAAAAGCCGCCCCTGAATTAACATGGAATTCCCGCCAGAAAACAGATAAAATATTCCGATCTAAGAAATTGATTGTTTAGGGAGATTGATCTTCCCCCGAAAAAGTGGACACAGCGAAGTGGTGGTGGCAGGTCTTAACAAAACGTCTATGGGAGATTCGCATGAAACTGACAAGTCCGGCATTTGAATATAATAAGTTTATCCCGAAGAAATTTACCTGCTTGGGTGAGGATGTTAATCCAACACTTGACATTAAGGACATACCCAGGGGGGCACAAAGTTTGGTTTTGATTGTGGATGACCCGGATGCTCCGGTCGGCACATGGGTGCA
>Ga0105164_10000904_pt1 | contig 19353 bp, 18 predicted proteins | sample VDWuncwatermetaG_FD_89674 | JGI IMG/M metagenome (GOLD analysis project Ga0105164, IMG submission 89674) | Wastewater microbial communities from Netherlands to study Microbial Dark Matter (Phase II) - VDW unchlorinated drinking water | ecosystem: Environmental > Aquatic > Freshwater > Drinking...
CTTATAAACTTCTATATGGTATTACAAAGTCATTGATCTACATAGTATTATTAGAAAAAATTAAGCTTATCAAAAAATGTCCCTTTGCATAAATCACTAACATTAATTTTATAAATCTTATAAGGTCCTTTTCTCTCATCTTTTCCACTATTAAAAAATGGCATTTCATTAATCATGGAATCTGTAACATACAAATACTTATCAGGTCCAATACTCAATGTATCAGGCCACCATAAGTTTTTATCCTTTACTAAGGTTTTGATTTCATTTTTAGGTGTTAGATACTTAATGGCATTTTCTTCTAAAGCTGTTAAGAAAATATTTCCAGAATCACTGGAAAGAATGCCGTCTAGTGCCCCTGTATCAGCCACTTTCTCTACAGACTTCTCGAGTTCCACATCAGACACATTCTCATCATTTAAAAGCTTTGTAGGCACTTTATATAAAGCCTTTCCACTCAATGCATGAAAGTATAGGTATTCATTGTTAGCATCCAGAGTTAAACCATCAGACTGAACTTCAAAGGGTTTACCATCAGAATTTAAACAATCTTTTCCATTTACTTTAATAACATAACCAGGTTCAGCCATAGTAGAAAAATGTTTAGAAAGAAGTCTTCTTTGTTTTCCGCTATCTGTATCTAAAACAATAATTCCACCAGCTCCAGAATCAGTTATATAAGCCTTATTATTTTTTTCATCTATTCTTACATCATTTAAATAACTGTTCTTTGAAATATTAGGTTCATTAAAAAAATACTTAAGTAAAATTTTATTTGTTCTTAAGTCAATCCTTACAAGCTTTGCCCCGCCATATACAACACCCTTAAATTCAGGGTTTCCAGTATCTAAAATCCATAAATTGTCATTTTTATCAGCATAAACACTTTGAACACATAAAAAATAATCAATGGGTAAACCTGAATATGCATTCCATTTCATGTCAGGAAAAGGAATTTTCTTACCATTTTTTATCTCTGCTACACCATATTCATAATGATCTGACCATCTGGGATAATTTACAAACATTCTCCCTGTCTTAGATATAGTCACACCCGTAAATTGATAGTCGTCTTTAAAAACTTCCGTGAGTTTACGTTCTTTAAGAGAAGGGGTGCAGCCATTTAAGAGAAAAGCGATGAGTGTTAAGAGGATCAATTTTTTCATGGTTATATTTTAGCAACAAGGTTTAATTAAGTATTATTAATTAAAAATTCAATGTAATTTATGGCATTTTCACCCTTATGTAACCCAGGGTTACAAAGCGTTGTTGGCATTTATACGATAATGCATTCATGTCTGAATTATTTAAGAATAAATATAGAATTAAATCAACAAGATTAGAACATTGGGATTATTCATCAAATGGTGCATATTTTGTAACCATATGTACAAAAAATCGGATAAATTATTTGGGTAAAATTATAAATGGAAAAATGGAATTGTCGGAAATTGGGGGGATTGTTTATTTTGAATGGGGAAATACAGAAAAAATACGAACAAATGTTTTAATCGATGAATTTATCGTGATGCCAAATCATATTCATGGAATTGTAATTATTGAAAATGAAACGGTCGTAGAGACCCATTGCAATGCGTCTCTACGAGGAATTAATACACCAATAAATAAATTTGGACCCCAATCAAATAATTTATCCGCAATTGTTAGGGGATTTAAGGGGGCAACCACAAATAAAATTCATTCTGTTGGTTTTAATAATTTTGCTTGGCAATCGCGTTTTTATGAACGGATTATTCGCAATGAAAATGAATTAAATAGAACCAGGGAATATATTATTAACAATCCAATTAAATGGGAATTTGACAGGAATAGGTTTAATTAATCTACCCACTACACATGACACAATCTTCTTTATTTTCCAGCGAACATGCCACTGCTGCCATTTCTTTTTCTTTATCAATGGCTTTTAATTCTTCCATTTCTACAACTGGCTCAAGAGGAACTTCAGCCTGAGTTTCTACTGTAAATTTAATAGCATCAACTGCTGACTTAGTACGGAGATAGTACATTCCTGTCTTTAAGCCTTTATTCCAGGTATAGAAGTGCATTGAAGTAAGTTTTGCAAAGTCTACATCCTGAAGGAAAAGATTTAATGACTGAGATTGGCAAATATATGCACCACGATCTGCTGCCATATCTATAACCGTTCTTTGCTTAATTTCCCAAACTGTTTTATAAAGATCTTTTATAGGTTCTGGGATTTCAGAAATATTTTGGATGGATCCATTATTTTTAATAATCTTATTCTTTAACTCTGGTGACCAAAGCCCAAGACTTACAAGATCTTTCAAAAGATATTTATTTACTACGATGAACTCACCTGATAAAACACGCCTTGTGTAAATGTTTGATGTATAGGGCTCAAAACATTCATTGTTTCCCAAAATTTGAGATGTAGACGCTGTAGGCATTGGGGCAAGTAAAAGAGAATTTCTTACGCCATGTTCTTTTACTTTTTCTTTTAATTCTTCCCAATTCCATCTATCAGATGGTGTGACATCCCACATGTCATATTGGAAGATACCTTTTGATACAGGTGATCCTTCATATGTCTCATATGGACCTTGTTCTTTAGCTAATTCCATTGATGCTGTCATCGCCGCAAAGTAAAGCGTTTCAAAGATTTCTTTATTTAATTTTGTAGCCTCATCGCTATCAAATGGCATTCTAAGAAGAATAAATGCATCAGCAAGTCCTTGAATACCTATTCCTATAGGTCTATGTCTCATGTTTGAACGTTTTGCTTCCTCTACAGGATAGTAATTAACATCAATAATTTTATTTAAATTTTTAGTTACTACTTTTGTTACTTCATAAAGCTTCTCATGATCAAACTTTCCATCTATAACAAATCTAGGAAGTGCAATAGAAGCCAAATTACATACAGCCACTTCATCAGGTGCAGTATATTCCACTATTTCAGTACAAAGATTTGAACTTTTAATAGTGCCAAGATTTTGTTGGTTTGATTTTTTATTACATGCATCTTTATAGAGCATATATGGAGTACCAGTTTCAATCTGTGACTCAAGAATTGCAAACCATAATTCCTGTGCTTTTACAGTTCTTCTGGCTTTACCTTCATTTTCATATTTTTCATAGAGCTTTTCAAACTCTTCGCCCCAAGTAGTACTTAAACCAGGTGCTTCATTAGGACAAAAAAGTGACCAATTTCCATTTTCTTCTACACGTCTCATAAAAAGATCTGAAACCCAAAGAGCATAGAAAAGATCACGGGCTCTAAGTTCTTCTTTTCCATGGTTTTTCTTTAATTCTAAAAACTCAAAAATGTCAGCATGCCATGGCTCAATATAAATAGCAAATGAACCTTTTCTCTTACCACCACCTTGATCTACATAACGAGCAGTATCGTTATAAACTTTCAGCATAGGAATAATACCGTTTGAAGTACCGTTTGTACCTCTGATATATGATCCAGTCGCTCTAATGTCAGTAATGCTAAGTCCGATTCCACCAGCTGATTGTGAGATTTTTGCACACTGTTTCAATGTATCATAAATGCCTTCTATGCTGTCGTCTTTCACTGTCAATAAAAAACATGATGAAAGCTGAGGTTTTGGGGTACCTGCATTAAATAATGTAGGCGTAGCATGTGTAAACCAACGCTCTGACATAAGATTATAAGTTTCAATAGCAGATTCAATATCATCCTTATGCATACCAACTGCTACACGCATAAGCATATGTTGAGGACGTTCTACTACTTGTCCATCAATTTTTAAGAGATAAGATTTTTCAAGTGTCTTAAATCCAAAATAATCATAGCCAAAATCTCTGTCATAAATAATAGTGGAATCTAAAAGTTCAGAATGTTTTAATATGACTTGAAAAACATCTTCAGCAACCAATGGAGCTTTTTTTCCTGTCTTTGAATCTACATAGTTATATAAATCAGTCATTGTAGCGGAGAAAGATTTCTTAGTATTTTTATGCAAGTTAGAAATAGCTATTCTGGATGCCAAACGTGCATAGTCAGGATGTTTTGCAGTAAGTGATGCTGCAGTTTCAGCAGCCAAACTGTCTAACTCAGAAGTAGTAACACCATCATAAATTCCTAAAATAACTTTTTTAGCAACTTCAACAGCATTCACATGGTTTGGGTCCAATGAATAGCAAAGTTTTTCAATTCTTGCTGTTACTTTATCGAATTTAACGGCTTCACGTCTATTATCTCTTTTTAAAACGAACATATTATTTCCTTTATTGTCTATTCGAGAAAAAGATCCCCTAACTTCTCTCCCCTGCAAACATCAGTCAATTTAAATTGCCCAATTTAGAAGTCTGCATTTAAGGTAAATGAATATGCTGCTTTTGTTTTACAACTATTCATTACACCAGCTTTTTGATATTCTCCAACTCTTTTTTCAAAGAAGTTTGTTTTTCCCTGAAGAGAAATTAACTCCATGAAATCAAATGGATTCGTTGCATTGAATAGCTTAGGGTATCCTAATTCTACAAGCAACCTATCTGCAACAAACTCAATATATTTAGTCATTAATTTTGAGTTCATACCTATCAAGTCAACTGGTAATGCACTGGTCACAAATTCTTTTTCTATCTTTACAGCATCACCAATTATCTCGTAAATTTTTTCTTTACTTAATTTATGTCTAAGCATCTTATATAGTAAACAAGCAAAATCACAGTGCAAGCCTTCATCTCTGGAAATTAACTCATTAGAAAAACTAAGTCCTGGCATTAGTCCACGTTTTTTCAACCAAAAAATAGAACAAAAACTTCCTGAGAAGAAAATACCTTCTACTGCAGCAAAAGCAACTAATCTTTCTGCAAAATTATCACTATCAATCCATTCAAATGCCCAATCTGCCTTTTTCTTAACACAAGGAATTGTTTCCATTGCATTAAAAAGTCTTTGTTTCTCTACTGGGTCTTTTATATATGTGTCAATAAGAAGTGAATATGTTTCAGCATGAATATTTTCAACCATTATTTGAAAACCATAAAATGCTCTGGCTTCAGGAAGCTGAACTTCTCTCATGAAATTCACTGCAAGATTTTCATTTACGATTCCATCACTGGCTGCAAAGAATGCAAGAATATGACTTATAAAATATTTTTCATTGTCACTTAATTTTTCCCAATCTTTTAAATCTGGAGATAAATCAATTTCTTCAGCAGTCCAGAAACTAGCTTCTGCATTTTTATACATTTGCCAGATTTCATCATGTTTAATAGGGAATAAAACAAATCTATCTTTGTTTGATCTTAAAATTGGCTCTTCATTTATATCAATTACATTGTTTGTAATTTCATTACTTATTTCATTACTTATTTTATTAACTGCCTCATCAATTGAATTTAAATTTTGACTTGAATTAGGTGTTGCTATTGCCACTTTATTTTCTCCCTCGATTTTTTGATTGTTCTAATTTTACTCTTATCTTTGAAAAATTCAAATTTTGCAGAAACAATTTTTTATGTAATCAAGACGTAATTATTCTTGACAAAATCATCCGCAATGACTCCATCCACAACTTAAACAAACTGGTCCGACTTTACATGCAGCATTACCAAATGACTCAGATATAAATTCTGAATGACAACATGGGCATTGTGTCTCATGTCCTTGTGCTATCCAATCCATCCTGGCTTTTACAGCGCCATCCAACATCTGCATTTTCATCTCACTACTGTCTTCATTGACAATAGATTCATCGAACTTGATCTCATGTTTCTTTTGAAAAGTCGTCTGAACAGTATCAACATCATCTTTTACTTCTGGCGCTTCCGCAAAAAGTGACATTTGGTATTGTCCTTTACATGCATCCCTTAACACTCGTCCAATTGCATCAGGAATTGAATTTGCTTCAATTCCAACTATCTTTTGTCCCCCTTGAATATTTACAAGACCTTTAGCAACATCTTCAGGAGAGCAGCCCCATTTAAGAGCTTTAGTAGCCATTCGACAGATAGCTTCAATCATTCCAGAAGCAACTCCGCCACCTCTCATTAAATGAGCAAAAACTTGTCTAGGTCCCTTTTCATCAAAATAAACATGAACATGAAGTGGACCCTCTGGTGTCATAACTTCTTCATTGAAACCAAACATTCTTTTTGGTCTTGTTCTAGGTTTTGGATCTTGTTCAATGATTACTTTTTGAACTTGGATTTCTTTAGTTTCTGAAGGAATTGCAGAACTTCTCTCATTATCATTTTCTGTAATTGATACACTAGTTTTAAATGTAGGTAGGAATTTTTCAAGCATTGAAAGCTCTTCAAGCTTTTTATCTTGTGCTTCTACTGGCTGGCTAAGTCTTGTACCATCTGGATAGAAAGTAATAGACTTAACCCCTAATTTATAACCAAGCATTGCAGCTTCACCAGCATATTCATAAGACATATCACCTTTAATCATGCATGTATTTGAGAGAGCATTAAAACATTCTGGGAAACCAGCATTTGCTTTCTGAATAGCTGCAAGATGATTAATGTAATCATACGGGTCAATTTCAGTATTTATCTTGAAGATTTTTTGAACTTGTTCTGGGATTTCAGAAAGTCCTGTAACTTTCTTTCCATTCTTTCTGATTTTATCCAAAAGTGCTTTGATTTCTTCTTCAGTAGAAGGCCATGCATTTGCTTTTTTCATAGCTTCTTCAAAACCTGGAGCTGTAAAACTTATCCATTTATCTCTAACTTTTCTAGAGAAAACAATTCCATTAAATGGTTCTGGTCCCCAAGAAGTCCCACAAAGCTGTGCCATAGTGCCTGTAGGTTGTTGGTTTACCATGCAAGAGTTTCTTACTCTTAAACCTTTTTCTGAGAATGTACTACCTGACCAGATTTCATAAACTCCTCTTTCATGAGCAAGTCTTTCACTAGCTTTGATACAAGCTTTAGCAAAATGATCATAAAGTTCTGAAACAAGTTTACTAGACTCATCTGAACCAAACTCAACTTCATATCTAGCTATAAATTCTGCAACTCCAGCAAAGCCACCACCATTTCTTCTCTCACGACGAGCAGTAGAGTTTTGGGCAGGAATAGGGAAATGACTTACAGTAGTTACATCATCCATAAACTCTGTAGAAAGATCTGCAACTTCTTCCATTTTTTCAAATTGATACATTCCATTTTCATCAAAGAAGTCTGGATGTGCACAATGAATGGTAGTTAAATTACAGATTCCTCTATATTCAATTCCATCTTTGCCTATTTGAGCTGGTAGATTTTGTTCACCACATGGATTACAAGTATGAAGTTCATATATATGCTTATTTGCATTTGCTGCTTCAACAAGATCTGCAAACTGAATGCCTGGTTCACCACCATTTACCATGCCAATAGCAATTCTCTTAAATATATCTGGTGCATAAAAACAGTAAGCGCCATCCTTTTTAACCTGTAGCAATTTCCCATCATCTGATTTTAAGATATTTAAACCTTGATTTTTAGCTATTTCTTCTGCATCTGGGAATTCCTCAAGATCTATAGAATAAAGTTCATAAAGTGGTTCTTTATTTAAAGGATTTAATTTCTGATTTCCTTTAGAGTCTAAAACTGGTTTTGTAAAGTCGTAAAGGCTTCCTTTCCAGAAAGAATCCTCAAAAACTGCTGGATACCACTCTTTCTTCTCTACATTTTGCATGAAACCACGAACTGCTCTTACTGAAACATTGTAGTTTTTTAAATATTGTTGTTTTGAGTAATATTCAAAAGATGCTTTACTAAACTTCTCAAGAGATTTTTGCATGACTGTCAATTCTCTTTGTTTTTGCGCAAGTTCAAAAGCATTTTTATCTTGATAATGTGATTCTTCTACAGGTTTTGTAGTCGAGTTAATTTTTGAATAGATTTCAGGAAAGCTAGGTTGTTTTGGTAATTGCTTTTTATCAATAAAGAGTGTGATATCTGGATGATCACTATCTCTAAGTTCTATAAATGCACCACCACGTCTTCCACCCTGAGCAATGGATTGACCAGCAGGGCAGAAAAGTTTTTCTACAAAACGATCTGGACCTGAAGCTGTACTTCCATCACTATTTGGGGTTTGCCATGGACGAAGTGAGCTGGTATTTATGCCCATTCCCATAGAGCCTTTAGTAGCATCCATTATTTCTGCTGCTGCTTTTTCAATTTCTTCCAGACTATCTCCTGCATTTGTAACTCCACATGCAGCTAGACCACCTCTCCTTTTAATGCGAGTAGCATAATATCCCATAGCTAATTCATGCTTTAAGGTTTCAATTACATTAGGATAGAAAAGTTTTTGTTGTTGACCACCGTAAGAGTTACCTTGACTGGTTCCTTTTAAGTCAGAAATCCACTTTCTAACTTTTTCTTTTTCGACTTTATGAGCTTTTTCATATTTTTGTCTCAATTCATTTTCAGACATCCAGATTTTATGTGTGCTCCAACCAAGGATTTCACCATGAGCTTCATACTGTAAAACATAAAGTGAAAAATCTTCTCTTGCATTTATATTTGCAGGTGTATTTGCAAACATTTTTCTTTCACCCATTGCTTTATAGTATTTTGCAGCAGCTGAAAGAACATATTCATTATCAAGAGCCTTATCAATGGTTAACTGAATAAGTTCATGTGGTTTAAGAACATACTTTAGCTGAGCAATAGCCACTGAAAGAGCAACTCTCTTCCAAATCTGAGTTAGACTTTCTATTAATTCGCCCTTTTCATTTCTTCTTGAATAAAGTTTCTTGACAACATCATGTACATTTTCAGGGAAGTTTGAACCAAAATCAGTCTCTAAAATAGCTCTAGCCTGGTCCTTTGGAAGGACGGCTTTATTAGCAAGTCTATTTTTCTCATTTACTTGATTTTGATACCCTGATTGCATGCTTATTACCATTGATTTATAGCCTCTATTATTTTTATTTCTTATTTTTTCTTATCAAATAGCTCTTCACTATATTTAGTGTCGTCAATTATAAAAAAACTATTAAGATAATCGTCAATATTACTTCCGTATAAACGGTGGTAAGGTAATATACTACTCCGATTATTTTTTTTGTCGACCATTTGTTACCTTTCCATTACGTTTCGTTTGTTTGTTTACAAAACACTTGAAATACAGCTCTCATGCGCCTTACAGACATATATATTATTTCATTTCATAGCGGAAATTTACTAGTTAATTTCTTTTAATCAAAAACAATATATTTATTTGATATTTTACTATTGATTTTTTCCTCACCAGGAAAATTGCATTTACTCATTACTATCTATTATCTGTCTATCTACCATATATAGTGTTGTGGTATGAGACGTGACCATATTTTTAGAGTTCCGTAATACGATTATCTTTATTTTCAATAGTTAATAGTTTCAAAAGTGGAAAGTCTAAATTATATAGCCTTAGTATTTTTCATTAAAACTGATGTATTTATTAATTATCTTCAGGTTTTGGTCTTGGTTTGGGGATTGGTTTAATTCTTCCTTCTGGTCTCTCAACTGGTGGAGTAGGAAGATATATTCTTTGTATAAACATACAAGTGCCTCTTTTTTTTAAATTGAAGTTATTGGCTATATTATAAGGAATATAAGTTTAAATTGCAATACATAAAGGGATTAATGACTTCAAAAGTAAATAACTCAGATTTCTGGGAGCAAAGATATAAAGAAGAAACAGCCCATTGGGATATAGGTGAAGTTGCTCCCGCTTTTAAAAAGTATTTTCTCGCCCCCTCGCCCAATCTCCCCACTGCCCCATCTGTAGTTGTCCTTGGCTGCGGTAGAGGCCATGATGCTTTTTTTATGGCTACTAATAAGGAATGTGATGTTCATGGTTTTGATTTCTCAGAAAGTGCCATAAATTACTGCAATAAGATTAAAGAAGAAAATAATGTTAAAAATATTCATTTTCACCAAGCAAATATTTTTGAATTAGTAAAAGATAAAAAGTGGAGAGGTTGTTTTGATTTAATAATAGAACATACTTGTTTTTGTGCTATTGATCCAAATAAAAGAAGTGATTATATAGAACTCGTAAAATATCTTTTAAAGCCTGGTGGGAAATTAGTCGGATTATTTTTCATGAGGGATAAAGAATTAGGTGGACCACCTTATGGAAGTACACCTGAATTAATAAAAGAATATTTCAAGAAAGACTTTAAAGAAGTAGTAGAACTACATCCTGAGAAATGCTTACATTCAAATCTTAATGGTGAGGAATGGTTTGGAGTGTTTGAACTAAACCCCAGGTAAAGGATTTTCAGTCTTTGAGGGCACACCAACAAGTCCACCATTTAAATTTGAGAAAGCCAGATTATTAATTGATTCCCCTCTTTTACCTAAAACCTCTAAAGCTCTACTATCATAAACAAGACTTGGCATTCTATCTACCAACTTTATATTATCTCTTGGTAGTCCCACATCTCTTAATATTAATGATGCACCTATTAGTGATTTACTATCTTCCTTTTTATGACCACATTGAACTAAAGATACTTCAAGATCCTGAATAGGAACTCCCATTTCTTCAAGAACTTTTGATAAATTTTCCCTAAATAGGGAAGTGTCACTTAAGACTGAAATTACTGCTCCTTGTTTAGTTTCTTTATGATGAAGAGTTACAATTGCTCCATTATCCAATTTAGGAGTTTTTATATAAATTGGTGCTTTAGAATCCTCAGGATTTTCTTTAAGTACTTTATACTCATTTTCTCCTACTGAAACACTATTTCCATTAATATTAGTAATTCTTCTAGGAGTTAATGCATATGACTCACTTGTCCTTTTAGCAATCTTATCTAAATCTCCTTTTTCATTATCATAAACAATTTTCATTTCAAATTCTGCTTTATCAGCTTCTGACATCTCATCAAATCCTAACCCTCTATAAACAGCATCAATAAATTGGTTGTCTCTATATAAAGAAAGAAGTCTGGTTATTTTCTTTTCAGATTCACTTTCAATATTTAAAACGAATTGATTTGTAGTTTCTTTTTCATCCATCTCTAAAACTTTCAAATCAACCAATAACAATTCACCAACTATATCTTCAAAACTCTTTTTCTTACTAAAAAGACCAAAATCACTATCCATTGTTTTACTAAGCTCTAGAGTTAAAAAGTTATTTTGAAAGTTCAAAACATTTCCTTTATCATTTACAGACATTTCCATAAAAGAGCCTATGGGTCCATACAAAGGAGAAGAATAAAATCTTATTAAATATTCCCCATCCTTAGATTCTTCAGCCACAACAATTACCTCTGAAGTAGCATCACCAAATAATACTTTCCCCTGTTTAACACCAAAAACATTAAACATGCTTTTCATATCTGTTTCCATTTTAGGAACTATAGAATTATTAGTACCTAACCATTCATTTAATTCTGGAGCCTGATCATATAATCCTTTAATATCAATATCTAGTTTTTTGTCTGTACATCTCTCACTATCAAGCCCAAGTGTTTTTTTCAATCTTTCAAAATTAGAAATCCCACTTTCTGAGATTCTTTTACCAACTTGATTTAAAGCCACTGGAAGTGTTTCTTTATTTCTACCTATAAATCCTGCTATCTGACTACTGGCTTCTCCAACTGTTTTTGAGACTCCATCTATTTCATCTTTAATTATTTTTACAATATCTGTATCCGATCTTCCATTAAGTTCTTCTCTGATACCAGAAAGTTTTTCAAGTCTGTAATTATCAATAGATTTTCCAGCAAGTTCCCGACTTCGACTTAAAGAAGCAATTTCCCTATCTAATCTACCTAAAAGACTATTTTTATTAAAATTTCTTGAGAAAGTTTGAAATACTGAAGCAAGACTACTTGGCAATATTTTATTTAATTCCTTCGATAATACTTCCTGTTGAATAGCAAAGTTAACAAACTTAGACACACAATAAGGGCAAGTCATCAGATGATGAACAGTATCAGGATTATGAAAAATTGTAGCAGTATCTTCACCATTAGAGAAGGTCTCAAAAATTTTATCTATTACATGTCCTGATGGTAAATCTCCTACACCCGATGCAACTCCATGAAGAGAAGAAACACGCTCTTCAAGTTGTTGACAAATAATTTGGAAAGAATTAGTAAACCCACTTGTCATATTAAATGAATTGTATACATTTTGAGGTAAGGTATGAGAAAGTACATAGTTTATTAAAGATGTAGGTTTAAAAGGTGCTTCTGCAGCAGCTTGTACTGCATCTACAGCAGTTTCGCCACCTGAAAAGAGCATATTTACAATGGGGTTATTACCTATTGCTGCAGAACCTAATGCAGTAGATCTCTTTAAAAAACCTCTTCTGGTCGAAGGTGGGAGTAAAACGTCACTTAATGGTCTAGCTTCTTCTAGCTGCTTAGGCTTGTCCTCTGGTCTTAATGAAACAGTAGGTGAAATGTTTAACCCTTTTTTCTCAGCTTTAGTTAAAGTGCCTGGGCCTGCTTTAAGCCTTTCTAGTGTTTCACTAGACAAAGCTTCAGTTCTTCTAGGCTCAATAATCTTTAATTTCTGAAGTACCTGAGTAATTTCCATATATCTTGAAACTACTAAAGTTAAGAGTTAAAAAGCAATACTTTTTAGTTAAAATTAGAAAGATTTAATCTTTCTGCTTTATTAAATGGTGTTTTTACTTATCTCTTAATACAGCCACAAGCATTTCCTACACCTGTAGGATTACAAACTTTTTTCACATTACCCATTGCATCTGCTTCACAGCATTTATCAAATTTTGATGTACAGTCAACATCACATGATACTGGTGAAGGACAATTCCCCATTCCAGCTTCAATCTGAGTAACGGTTATATTTACAAGGGTAGAATCTCTTCCACGTCTAAAAGATAACCCTGCTAAGTCTTTATTTTTTGCTGCTTTAAACATTACAGCATAATCACCATTACTTTTAACCCTTTGTAGCATTCCAATTTCTCTATTGTCTGCTGCAGGAGCCATTCTAAATGGACTTCCTTCAAAGCCAGATATATTAACGTTAAAATTTGGGCTTTCAGGTAAGATTTCCATAAATTCTGCATTTGCAGAAGAAGAAAATGGATAAAATCCAGTATGGTCTACACTAATAGTCTGTGTTTGGTTTAATTCTATATTTTGAGCAAGTGCTCCCAAACAAAAAGACACTAAAACAAATAAAGAACAAATTAAAACAAGTTTATTTTTCATAAATCACCTCTAGTGCTTATTTTAAGGCCATCGGGTCTTTACAGCAATTTGTTTATACTTTTTAGATCAATTTAAGACTGGGCTAAAGTAAGAGTTCTGTTAGTAGAATCAGTGTGAAACATCGGTACAGAAGACTCTACTAGAACATCTTTTACTACTGGATTTGAAAGTTCTACAAGTCCTGGAATTCTCATAGTTATTTCATCACCATGTTGAAGAGTAAAATCATCAGGAGGAACAATTCCTGTTCCTGTTAAAAGAAATGCTCCTTGTGGAAGATCATTTTCATGCCTTAGCATTTGAATTAAACCAGGAAAAGTTCTTACTATATCATTAACACTTGTTCTACCTTTAAATACTTCAAGAACATCTCTATGTATTTCCATCTCTATGGCTTGAGCTCTAGCATGTTTTTCAATGGCTCCAACTCCAGCATCCATAACTATAAGCACTCCACCTAAAGAACAGCATTGATTATAAGTCTTAGCCTGAGGTGGATATAGAGGGTTTTCACCTTCTATGTCTCTGGCACTCATATCATTTCCTATGGTATATCCAACTAATTTGCCTTTAGGAGTAACTGCTAGTGTAAACTCTGGTTCAGGTACAGTCCATCTAGAATCTGATCTAACTCTTACTGGATCTCCAGGATGAGCAACTACTGATTCTGATTCTTCCATCCTAGCTACCTGACTTCTTTTATAAGTAACACCAGCTGCCCATACTTCAACACCATCATCAACAGGTTTTAAAATTTCTACATCGGATGTATTCAAATTATATGATTCTTGAAGGGCAAGAAGTGCTGGCAATCCACCATCCAAATCTAACGTTTTCAAAATAGATTTATCAGAAGAAAAATTAAGAGGGGTGATTTGATTACCCTCTGTTGAAACAACACCCCATTGTGGAATAAGTGAGGGTTGCTTAAAACGAACTAATCTAGCTGCATTTAATGATAGATTTGGTGCTGGACCTAAACTTTGAATTCTCATCTATTTTCTCCTATTAAATTAAACTAAATTTAGTCTACAACTAGTTCTTAAAAACTAATATGTAAATAACATTAAAATAATTTAAGGTTGGATTAGGTAAGAACAAAATGGGGACAGGTCTGGGACAGGTCTAGATGCGTCCCCTTCCTTCTACTTCGTCTCTCCGCCAGCTTCTTTCCAACCCTTAATTCCACCGGGGAAATGTTTAACATTGGTGTAAGAAAGTGTTGATACTTCTTTAGCTGCAGCTTCCCATGCATTACACTGTGAGCTTCCACAATAAACCACAATTAAAGCATCTTTTTCTTTAGGTAATTTTTTATGTAATTTCTTCCCTGCTTTTACAAAACTAATAGCACCAGGAATATGTCCACTCTTATAAGTCTTTTTTTGATTTGCATCTACTAAGAAAACTTTTTTTTCATTTATAAGTGCTGTTAACTCTTCATATGATACTTCTGGATATGTAGCGATTTCAGCTTCTACTGTTCTTGCAGCAGCTTCTGCTTCTGGCTGTGCAACTCTTCTTTGACATTGAGCAAAAGAACTTAATGGAAATGAAATAATGACGAGTGCTAAAAATAAACTTTTTAAATTAAACATGAATCCTCCGGTTATTGATTACATAAGCTTTGACGTAAGTTTATTTTATTTATTCCCAGTTTTATTATCTACGATAATTTTATAACAGGATTTGTAAGTCTACCAATTCCTGGAACTCCCACTATTTCCATATCTACAATATCACCATGTTGAAGTCTAAAATCAGCTGGAACTGGTGCTAATGACCCAGTCATTAAATACGTCAAACCTGGAAAATCAACTTCATCATGAAGTTGTCTTCTTAATTGCTCAAAACCATCTATTCTATCTGCTATAGCTTTTGCTTCTACAGGAAATAAATTCGTACCACCTCTAGTAATGGCTAATGAAGCTTTAAATTCTCTAGCTATATCTTCAATAGCCCCAACTAAAATAGAAGGTCCTAAAGCACATGATCCATTCCAAAGTTTTCCTCTAGATAAATATGAAGGATGCCCTTTAATAATGTCTTTAGCAGACATATCATTTCCCATAGTTAGAGCCACTACTTTTCCACCTTCACCACCAGTAGTAATAAGTACAAGCTCTACTTCAGGAACTGTTAAATTTGAATCCCTTTTTATAGTTAAATTTTCACCAGGGCCTTTTATCATACTGGCTTCACCCTTAGGAAATAATCCTACATTTCCATTCAATCTTTGTTCTTTTGGAATAGCATAAACTCCCCACACAGATGATGGAGCTTCAATAGGAGGAAGAAATTTTACCTCACTTGAGTTAAATTCTCCCATAGGTCTTGATGCCAGGTCATTAATATAATCCAAAGGATTAGGTGATTGAAGTAAAGTGTTTAAACCATTTACGTTTAAATGTTTAACTTTTGTCCCACTTTCAGAGAGAAGTCCTACATTGAATTCACCTTGAGTACCTGCTCTCATACCTGATGCACGAAAACGACATATTTGAGCTAAACCTAATGACATTATATTTCTCCTTAAATTAATTAAAGTTATTTTACTATGAAGATTAAAAAAACAAAATTAAGATTTTGATTTACAGATTATGTACAACCTAAAATAAAAAAAGACCAGGCTTTTACACCTGGTCCATTAGTTTTTTTGTCCACGGTAGAGACTTGCCATGGCAAGTCTTTACCATCGCATGACAAGGCTACCTACACGGCGCAAGTTGCTGGCATTTTACTAGCCACCATTTGAGCTAATTCAATCAAACGATTACTGTAACCCCATTCATTGTCATACCATGAGATTATTTTAACCATGTTTTCACCAGTAACCATTGTCATTTGTGAATCGACATAACTTGAGTGAGGATCACCTAAGAAATCAATACTAACAAGTGGCTCATCAGTATAACCAAGGATATTCTTTAAAGGACCATTTGCTGCATCTTTTAAAGCCTTATTTACTGATTCTACTGTAACTGGTTTTTTAGTAGTAACAACGATATCTACCACTGAAACATCTATCGTAGGAACACGCATTGCAAAACCATTTAATTTTCCTTTTAATTCAGGAATTACTAAGCTAATTGCTTTTGCTGCTCCTGTAGTAGTAGGAATCATGGATACTGCTGCTGCGCGTGCTCTACGTGGATCTTTATGTGGAGCATCCTGTAAACTTTGGTCATTAGTGTAAGCATGAATGGTAGTCATCAAGCCTTTTTCAACACCGAAGGTATCGTTAATAACTTTCATGACTGGACCTAAACAGTTTGTAGTACAGCTAGCATTTGAAATAATATTATGTTTTGCTGCATCATATGTTTTTTCATTTACACCAAGAACAAAAGTAGCGTCTTCATTTGTAGCTGGAGCAGAAATAATAACTTTCTTAGCACCACCATCAATGTGACCTTTTGCTTTTGCTGCATCAGTAAATGCACCTGAACATTCAAGAACGATATCAATCTTTAAATCTTTCCATGGCAATTGTGCTGGGTCTTTACCTTGAACATATTTAATTTTATGTCCATTAATTACTAGGTCTCCACCATCAATTGATGCTTCACCTTTAAATCTTCCAAAAACCGAATCATATCTAAATAAATGCAGTGCTGTTTCAATACTACAAAAAGGATCGTTAACTGCTATTAAATCTTTAAGCAAACCCTTTTCAATCATTGCTCTGATTGCATTTCTTCCAATTCTTCCAAAACCATTAATACTAATTCTTGCCATTGATGTAACCTCCAAAATTTGCCTTATTACGATACCATAGAAAACATACAATGGAAATAAAGATATACTCGATCAGCCAAAACTTTTCCTTGTAAGAAGTTGGCAAATAAAGATATACTTATATTATGAAAAGAATTATCAGTGTTAGAGGGGCAATAACAGTTAAAGAGAATACTATTGCTGACATTAAGGAGGCTACACTTCAACTCCTTAACAATATATTTAAAGACAATCACTTAAATGAATCAGAGATTATTAACATTATTTTCACCGTAACAGATGATATAGATGCCATCAATCCAGCCACTATAACTAGAGAAGATTTAAGAATTCAAAATACGCCTCTTATTTGTGTACAGGAAATGAATGTAAAAAATGGACTTAAAAAATGCATAAGAGTTATGATGCAAGCTTATTCAAATTCCACAAAAGAAAATGTTAAGCACATTTATCTGGGAGAAGCTGCGAACTTAAGACCTGATTTGACGGATGTTTAAAACAAATTCAAATGTTAGTCGTCATTGCGAGCCGAATGAAATGAGGCGTGGCAATCTACTAACGTGTTACAAAAGGGAGATTGCTTCGTCGCTTTTACAAAGCTCCTCGCAATGACGTGTTTCCAACTATGCTTAAACAACTACCTAATCTAATCTCAATCTTCCGCACAGCTTTAACCATCTGGCTTTCAATTGTTGTTTTAAACGACCCACACAACATAAAAGTTTTATATTTAGGATTTTTTCTTACCTGGGTAATTATTATTCTGGATGGAGTAGATGGAATAATAGCTCGTAAATTAAATATCACTTCTGACTTCGGAGCTTTTTTTGATATAGCCTGTGACAGAGTTACTGAATTAATTTTCTTAGCTCTTTTTGCTACTCTTCACTGGATTCCATTTTGGGTATTAGTAATTTTTCTTGTTCGTGCAGTTATCGTAGACGGTATAAGAGGATTAGCATCAAAAGAAGGAAAAACTGCTTTTGGTGAAAAGTCTATGATGGAAAGTAAATTAGGATTATTTTTAACTAGCTCAAGATTTATGAGATTTACTTATGGTGCAGTTAAACTTCTTGCATTTGCATTTATGTTTATAGTACAAATGATAGTTTTTTCACCATTTAAAGGTGCTGAAATGTTTTTAATTTACTTTGCGACTTTTTTATGCGTAGCTCGTGGAGTACCTGTAATTATAGAAGGTAGAAGGTTTTTTAGTTAGACCATCCTTCTGTTCCATTTGCTTTCAAACCATTTAATGCAATAAATGCTGCTTCAAAATGATGACTAAAAGTACCACAATTATTATTCCACCACGGACCCTCAGGAATATCTTTTACAACAAAATCTTTAAGTTCACTAAAATTTGCTATTTCATCATTACTAACATTTGCACCATATGTATATGGCACAAGTGAACCGTCATGCGGTTTAAGCCAATCTCTATCAGCATATAAAATTTGACAGCCAGGTCTTTGATCAAAACTCAAACTTAAAGTGCTATTTGAAATAGGATCGGTTTGTAAAAAACAAAAATCATTACCTTGTCTAAAAATTCTTTGGTCAAAAAGTGTAGAACTATTTAAAATAGTTCTAGATAAATTGTTTCTATCAGGCAATTTGCCACAAATAGTTATTATATCATTCCAAGAGACTGAAGAAACTGAAGCAGGCATATGTTTTTCTCCTTTTAAAAGTTAAAACTATTATACCTATCTATAAATTTTCTATATTAATTTTCTCTAATAATACAAATTTAAGAGCCTAATCTTCACTAACATTATTAGAAAGCTCATTTTTATCACCCTTTTGACAAGGGAAATGGGCTGTCAATTTCTCTCCAACACTTAACACACCAGTAATAATGCCTTCTTTTAATTCATCTTTTTTAAAATGTTCAAGCATTTTATCTCTGGTTTCATTCCAAAAATCATCTCCAACTTTTTCATGAATACCTTTGTCACCTAATATTGCAAACTTTTTACTGTCTATGGCTAATATAATTAAAACTCCATTTTTATCTTTTGTTTTATCCATTCTCAATTTTTGAAATATCTTTTTCCCATATTCAAAAGCATCTCCTGTGCATTTGTTCTGGATGTGAACACGGATTTCACCAGAAGTCATTTTCTCAGCTTCTGTTATGGCCTTTATAATTTCTTTTTTTGTTTCTTTATCCATAATTACCAATCCCCTGAAGATCCGCCGCCCCCAAAAGATCCACCGCCACCAGAAAATCCACTAAAACCACCACCGCCAAATGATCCACCACCAAAACCACTACCACCATACCAACCACCACGACCACTATTAAAAAATGTTTCTCCAAATAAAGACCTTGAAAGTATTCTTCTAACAAACTCAAGAACAGCAATTATGCCAAGAGCAGCAGCTAATCCAACGGGAAAACCCAAAAAGCCTATACAAATAACAATTAAAGCTATATATGCAATTACAGGAAGAA
>Ga0105164_10000910_pt1 | contig 19313 bp, 16 predicted proteins | sample VDWuncwatermetaG_FD_89674 | JGI IMG/M metagenome (GOLD analysis project Ga0105164, IMG submission 89674) | Wastewater microbial communities from Netherlands to study Microbial Dark Matter (Phase II) - VDW unchlorinated drinking water | ecosystem: Environmental > Aquatic > Freshwater > Drinking...
TAGCCATAGGCGTCCAAAACAAAAGAGGTATACCCGGAATAACACGGTAAGCCCCTTTTATTTTCGCCCGCCAATTGCCGCCTCAGATTGTCCATATAGTAGTGATACCCGAACTCGGCGAGGTCCTTTAGGATCGTTCGCTTCATCTCCTCTGAAAGGCCATACACCCCTTTATCCATCGCCTCATTTCCGTAAAACCCGCTTACATCCGTTAAAAAGCAGGAAAACTCGCAGCCCATCTCGTTTACCTTTTCCTTCACCTGTTTTATATACTTGTAATTTTTAGCCGTTATTGTCATCCCGCAGGTAATTTTTTTAACCCCCATCGCCTTAAGGGCGCTGATCGTTTTGGTCGTCTTCTCAAATGCGCCGTCGATACCCCTTACCGCGTCATGGATACTGCCTATACCGTCCAGAGAAACCGCCATGCCGAAATCATCGTAAAAACCTTTTATCTCTTTTACCTTTTCGCAAATCAGCTCCGTGAGCAAACCGTTTGTCTGCACCCCCACTCCTGCGCGGGGGAACACGGTATGCGCAAGCCTAACTATTTCAACTATATCCTTGCGTAAAAACGGTTCTCCTCCCGTTATGCCGATGCTGATCAGGCCGCTTAAAAAACCTTTATTCGCCAGGAAGAACTGTTTTATCTCGTCTATATCCAGCTCTTTTTCGCCTGTTTTCCCCTTCCAGATACCGCACATGATGCATCTGGAATTGCACTTATAGGTGACCGGAAAATTCAGGTAGCGCGGCCTTAAAGGATAATCTACCGATTTTGCGGTTTTAACAACCATAGCGTAAATAATCTTTTTAAAAATCAGGAATATCAGCCTTATTTTTTTCATGATACCTTTTTTAACAGACGGCCCTTCAACAGCTTCAGGGTAAAGTATATTGACGAGGACACAACATATACATAAATGTAGACCTGCCGCGCCTTGATTTTAGAAAGCACCTTTAAGAATACCTGAACAAATAAAGGGGCCCTGAATTTTTTTTCGATAAACCGGCGCCTTATAAAATAGTCTATGAGCTTCCACGGCAGAAGCGCAATGAGAGAAAACCAGAATATCGCGGCATCGTTGCGCGTCCCCTTGGAGAGGGGGTCCCTGCCCGCAAACCCGGAAATATTGGATAATTGCCATTTCCCTTCATTAATGCGTTCGATATCGTTTTCGTTAAGGATGCCTTCGCGGCGCGCTATGTCCACAATTTTAGTATTCGGGAAATACAGCAGGCTGAACGTATTTATGGACGATGGCCTGAGCTCGTTATATAGTTTTATCGCTTCAATTTGTTCATCCTTCCCTTCGCGCGGAAGATTAAATATGTGGTCTATGGTAAAATCCAGCCTTAATTCATGGCACCACTTACCGACCTCTTTTATTTTTTCATTGCTCTCAAAGCGCTGCAGGACCTCTCTTCTCGTTTTCTCGGACGCGGATTGAAGCCCCATTTTAAGCCAAAAACATCCGCTCTTTTTCAGATACTTCAGTATCTCATAGGTAACCAATTGGGGGTGCAAAAAACAGGTATATGGCCTTTTTATATGCCTTGTATACGAGTCCGCGAAATCGCTGAGCCAGTTCGGGTCCGTTGCGAAAACATCATCCTGGAAATCCACCCTTTTAAAATTGTATTTCCCGAGCCCCCTGTCCAGCTCTTCAATAACATGCCCCACGGACCGCCTTCTCACAAAACGGCCCTTATCCTTAAAAAGCTGTATATAAACGTCGTTACAGCAATAAGTGCATTTAAAAGGGCACCCCCTGCCGCTCATTGTCATATAGCTTTCCCTCTGAAAAAATCTCGGGAAGTTTTTATAAAACAGGTCCTTGTCGGGAAATCCCAGCGAATCCAGGTCGGAAATCAGGGGCCTGATAGGATTTTTTATTACCGCGCCGTCTTTCCTGTGCCATATATTCTCGATCCCCGATATCTCGCGCCCCTCTTTTATCCTGTCCATGATATTGAGCAGGGGCAGCTCCCCTTCACCCATACACACAAAATCCACGCAGCTGTTGTTAAGCACCCTCTCCGGTACGGACGTGGGATGGATGCCTCCGAATATTACCGGGACATCAAGTTCCTGTTTTATCATGTTCGCGATATTAAGCGCCCATTGGTAGCTCCCCGTAAAAACAGAGAATGCGACCAAGTCCGGCCTTTTGGAAATAACCTGCCGCACGGTATCTTTGTCCTCATTAAAAAAATCCTTAAGTGGCTTTAAGTGAAAAGAGACCGAATCCAGGGCCCGCGGCGAAAATACAAGGTCACAATTATACCCGTTGGACTTAAGAAAACTCGAGAGGGCCTCTACCCCCAGATTCTCGCATTCAGAGTGGACAAAAACTACAGATGGTTTTTCTTTTGTCAGCATTTTTTCCCTGCGCCGCGGACAGTTTCTCTGAGGCCCGCGAAAAAGTATCTGAGGTTTCCTAAGTTCACCTTCTTCGTAAAATAAAACCATATTAGGGCGAAATTAAAATGCTTGACGCATTCCAGCAGCTCGTTCCTCATATTATTAAATACAAAATAGCTGTGCGCCTCCGTAAGGCGCCTGTCCGGGATCTTACTGACATTGGTGGTGCTGGCCCGAAATTCAAAAACCTCCGCCTGCCTTTCCAGTTCATCCGGGAGGCGAAAAAGCCCTTCCTTCACGCAATAGTCAAACAGTTCCGTCCCGGGAAACGGCCTGAACATTGTGTTTATTGTATGGTGCGCCTTCAGCGTCTTCAAAAAACCTATGGTATCGTTTAAATCCTGTTCGGTTTCGGTCGGGAGCCCGGTCATAAAGAGAGCGCTTGCGGGAATCTTAAGCTCCCCGCAAATCCTGAATGCCCCCTGTATCATCTCCAGCGTTTGATCCTTCCTGATGAAATCCAGTATACGCTGGCTGCCGCTCTCAACTCCGAATTCGATATGTTTTAAACCCGCTTCCTTCTCAAGGGCGTATATTTTCCTGTCTGCCATGTTCACCCTTGAAAAATGGGCAAAGGATATTTTCACTTTGTTTTTAATCAGTAATTCGCAAAATATTTTTACCCGCTCCCTGTTCACATCGAATTCATCGTCGTACATCTGGAAGCCCGACACCCCATACCGTTGGCTCAGATAGACAACCTGTTTAAAAAGCCTTTCGGCGCTTATACCGCGCCAGATACGTTTGTTAACGGCCTGATTATAACAGAAGGCGCACCTGTGCGGGCATCCCCGCGAGGTATTCAAGGTAATAACCCTTCGTGAATAAAATTTCTGCATCGCGTATTTTTCAATATCAACCAGGTCCCATGTGGGGTCAGGGAGAAGATCCAGATTTTTGATAAATTCGCGCGGGGGATTCATTACCATTTTCCCGCCAACCTTGTACCCTGCATTTTTAACGGCCTCGATCCCGCGTTTGCCGGACAATATTGCCTCGGCTATCTCGAGTGTGGGGGCCTCGCCCTCCCCTACAACCACATAGTCAACGTAATCGTTTTTTAGCACGTATTCCGGGAAAATAGTCGTATGAATTCCGCCCCATAGCACTTTCGCGCCGGGCGCAAGCGCGCGCACGTCTTTCGAGATGCGGATGGCATCCATGATAACCGGCCCCGTCAGAACCGATAGACCCACTATAGAAGGCCGGGCGGCCAAAATAACATCCGATGTCCTGCGCGTATCAACATTTCGGTCAAATACGCTGACAGAAATACCGTGTGAGCGTAAAAATCCCGCTATCCACAAAATTCCATACGGTAAATAAGACGGCGGGGGGTCAGTCCAGCACTTGGGATTTATCAACAGGACATCGATTTTATTTTGTGTTACCGCGCCGCTCATCTTTTTACCGCCTCCACAAAAATTGATACCGATGAACAGCCGGCCGGCACATTATCATTGGCCCGGTCCAGGCGATCCAAAAAGGCATACACCTTATGCACAATACCCTTTTTGCCGCATTCTTTAACGGCAAATTTATTGCCGCCGCTCTGTATTGTTTTAGGCAGGATCCCCATATCAAGGACCCGTCTAAGGCCGTTTATTATGTAGTGGCTAAAGGGTACACAATAATGCGTAAGGGCCCTAATATCTCTTATCTCGAATCCCGCCTGCTGTATCAACAACGAGAGGTCCTCCGGGCGGTATAAACGAAGATGCATATTCCACAATCCCGCGAAAAAGCCGGACCGTATATGAAATCCGAAAATATGTTCAAACAGCCAATTGACAGGGTCCCAAAAAAATGGGTAGCGCGCGTTGGGAACGGTAACCAATAATCTGCCGTCAGGTTTTAACACTCTTCTGATTTCGGACAGCGCGCCCCTGTCATCGCGGAGGTGCTCCAGCACTTCCGAGGCATAAACTACGTCAAAACTCATATCCTTATACGGCAGTACGTTCGCGGCGCCGTTTATCAGGCGGGTTTTTGACAGAGGGGCAATTACGCGCCTGGCCAATTGCAAACTGCCAAAATCGATATCATAACCCACAAGGCCGCGCTTACCCAGATGGCTTATTACCATCAGATACATGCCGTCACCGCAGCCTAAATCCAAAATAGCGCCGGGCGAAGAAAGGTCAAGCCGGCCAATGATAGTCTTTAGGCGCCTTTTTAGGGCCATATCGCCTACATTGGCAATGAGGGGCTCAATTGTTGTATGATTCAATTATGAGCCCTGCGTTCCTTTCTCCGAATTTATCCATGGCATATCTTCGGCTGTTTTGCCGCAATATCCCAAGCCTCTCTTTGTCGCGATACAGCTGATTAAAGGTATCGGCAAGCGCTTCGGGAGTCACCGGCTCAACCTTGATGCCGATGGCCTCATCTACAATTTCGGCCATGCCGCCCCTCTTTGAGACCACTACGGGCAGCTCGCACGAAAGGGCCTCCGCTACTACGCGGCCGAAGGCCTCTTCATACAAAGAGGGCGCGCACAGAATATCGGCCGCGTTGTAATACACCGGCAGTCCGGCATTCTCAACCTTACCGATGAATATCACGTTTGGCCGTTTTTTGGAGGCGGCCTCGATCTCCCGGGCAAGCGGCCCGTCCCCGATAAAAGCTATAAATATACCCGCGGCCGCCTTTTGGGCCGCCTCAAGCAGAACCCTCATACCTTTTTTTTCGATAAATCTTCCCACGAACAAAACTACAAATTTGTCCGGCCAGCCCAGCTGTTTCTTTGACGATTCCCTGTCAAGGGGCCTAAACGCTTTCTGGTCAACCCAGTAGGTATAAACCTTTAGTTTATTTTTTGAAACGCCTATCCCGGCCAATTCATTAAGCGATGGCCGCGAAACGCACAGAATGCTGTCCGCCTTCCCCAGCGTCCACCTTAAAATCTTCTGAAAAATCCCCTTATTGCCCAGATTGTATATAGCATGCGTGCTGACTACAACTCGTTTCCTAAAAAAAGGCTTTATGATCCCTCCGATAAACGCCGCATTGAATCCGTGCGCGTGAATAACGCCGATACGCTTTTTGTTAAATGCTAAAAACAGAAATACAGCGATAAGAAGCCTTGGCGTAATATATAAAAACTCCAGAAAAGGAAATCTTTCCAATTCATGGAAGAGGTTAAAGCCGGGCCATCGAATGCGCCGGACCTCCAGCTTTCCGTCAATCTCTACGCTCGGCGCTTTTTCATTTGTGGTAATCGGCTGATATGTTATCACGTAAACGTGATAACCACTTGCCGTCAAAATCGCGCAAAGGTCGTTTAGATGCGTTTCCACCCCGCCTATATTAGGCCTGAAAAATGGAGTGATTATAAGAATGCCGTCTTTGTGTGCCATTTTTTTTAAGTCGCGCGCGCTAACAGGGCATTACCCATAGAAGAACCGACCCTTTCAAAGCCGACTTTTCGATAAAAAGCTATCGCCCTCTGATTAACCTCGAATGTATCAACAAAATAACGCCGCACCCCCTGCGCTTTATAAAAATCGTGCGCTGCCTCAACAAGCCGTTGAGCAACCTGCTTCCCTTGAAAGGGTATTGCCACCGCAAGCGTCAATATGGTCGGAAACTGCGCTGCGCGCCGGGTGCAATAATTAAAAAATATCTGCTGCTTCAAAAAGGCGAGGAGATCCAAAGGATGGGTAACTATATGGAGCAATGCGACTATTTTGTCCCTTTTGAGCATCTTTGCCCCTAAAAGGCCCTTCGTCCGTTTTGCGTCTGTTGTCGCCGATATAAAACCAATGATATTGTCTCCCGCTAAAGCTACCCAGCACCGCGATCGGGGGTCCTCAAGGACCCCGCCGTACAAATCATGCAAAAAGGGCGTCCCTAAACGGGAATTAACGGTATCCGGCAGTAACGTATGATGAAGGCCGGCGACAAACGGCAGATGCTTGTTCGAGAGCGGCGCGATCACAACATCGCCTCCATCAGATAGCTCTGTTATTTCCCCATTCTCCCGTTTTTTTGGCATGCTGCGTGATTCACAATACACCTTCCAGCGCACTGTAACCGCTATGCGGATATATCCCCAACCCCGGCTGCATAATTGCCGCAAGGTGCTGCCGGTCTTGGAAACTCCGCTATGCCTAGGCAGGCACACGTAGGGAATCTCAATAATTTTATAACCGCGGCGAATAGCCCTGAACATAAAATCTATAAAATACTCCCCATAGTCTCCCCTCAAGCAGATATCGTCAAAAATACGGCGCCGGGCCGCAACAAACCCGCTCGTGTAATCCTTAAAGGAATAATCGAGAAAAAACTGTATGGCGTAATTCATCATACGGCTTAAGGCTACGGCAACAGCGGAATCCTGAGTTCGGATGGTCCCCCGCTTGAAACTGCCCCCCTTGACAAACCGCGAGCCGACCGAAATATCATAGCCATGCCCTAACCCCAGGATCAGTTCCGGCAGCACCTCGGGCGGCATAGAGAGATCGCAATCCATCCACACTACAACGTCGCCCCGAGACTGCATAATGCCGTGCCAGATGCTCTTTGTGAGCCCATGGTCGGACATGCGTTTTTCGACGCGAACGGGGCAGCGGGTAAATTTTACCGCGAATTCCTGAACAATACCGGCGGTGCCATCAGGGGAATTATCGTCAACAACGATTATCTCGTATACATACGGCAGCGCCGCCCAAATTCTCTCAATAAGCGCAACGATATTCTGCGCCTCGTTAAGAGTAGGCAATATTACTGAAATCTTAAATTGTTTCATGTGTATTTTTTTACCATGGCGCACACAAATTCGATATCCTGCCGGCTCAAATTGCTTCCGCTTGGCAGATAAAAACCGTTTTCTCCGAGATAATCCGATACGGGAAATTTACCCGAACAATCGGCCCCATATCGTTTAAGCGATGGCTGTCGGTGCATAGGGATAAAAAAGGGCCGCGTTTCAATGCCTTTGCCGGCAAGATGATTCATAATACTGTCGCGCGATACCCCTGATGCCGTTTTTAGCAAAACGGCGTACATCCAATAGCAATTACGGGCCCACGGCCTCTCTATCGGCAGCTGCAGCGCGGAAACATCCTTGAGAAGGGAAGTATATATTTTGGCGTTCCTCCTGCGGCGACCGGCATAATACGCAATCTTTTCCAGCTGCGCGAGGCCGATAGCGGCCTGAATATTGGTCATCCGGTAATTGAAGCCTATTGACTCATGGATAAATGTCCGCGCTCCCTTCATCGGAAAACAAAGATTTTTATAACCCTTTGCCTTATTCGCAAGGCGCTCATCATCAGTAACAACCATGCCCCCCTCTCCGGTAGTAATTATCTTGTTGGCATAAAAACTGAATGCGGCGATATCGGAGAGGGTTCCGCACTTCTTCCCGTTACAGGCAGCGCCGTGGGCCTCTGCGGCGTCTTCGATGACAAGAAGCTTGTGTTTCCTGGCAATATGCAAAATTGCCCTCATATCCGCCGGATGCCCGTAAATATGCACCGCGAGTATTGCTTTTGTCTTCCCGGTTATCTTTTTTTCTATCTGATCCGGGTCTATTGTCCATGTGTGAGGGTCAACATCAACAAATACCGGGCAGGCGTTACAATAGCAAATCGCGAATACCGGCGAAATCATAGTAAAATCAGGGGCAATAACTTCATCCCCCTTGCTTATTCCGCATGCCGCCAGCGCTATATGCAGGGCCGCGGTGCCGTTGTTCGTCGCCACAGCATATTTTCTGCCGAGATAACGCCCAAAGCCTTTCTCAAATCGGTCAAGATACGCCCCCGCTGAAGAAATCCATGTTGTCTTTAGCGCGTCCATAACATAGGCAAGCTCGTTCCCTAGAAGCGAGGGTTCGCATACAGGAATTTTTTTCATAGTAATACCTCAACTTGTTTTACGATATTCAAATCGTATCTTATCTTTCTCGCCAAAAAAAGGGCCTTGTTTAACTTCAATGAATCGCGCATCTTTACACACCTTAAACCCATGGCCTCCGGATACATAGAAGGCAACGTCTCCGGACTTAAGCGTGGTTTGCGCAATTAATTTTTTGCTGGCATCAAACATATAGAAAATCACCCTGCCTTTTTTGATTATAATGCATTCCTGCGCGGATGTAATTTTTCTTATCCGCCTCGCATGAAAATGGGGGATTATTTCCTCACCCGCCGCATAAGAATTGAGCCCCAGTTGAAGAGCATAATTATCAGGCGTGATAAAATTATATTTTTGTCCGCGGAAACTATTCCTCACTACTATCCCAAGAACCGCGGATGTCTTTGGATGCTTGTACACCTCAATACCCTTTTGATATCTGGATTTTATTTGCGGCATAGATTATCCTCGCTCTTGATCATCTGTCTATTTTATATTTAAGGGAGATTATCTTGTTCTCATGGGGATAGGTGGCTGCATCCCACGGGAAATGCTCTCCCTTAAGGAATCTCTGCCATCTCTCAAGATCCGCCTCCACCATAATTTGAATGAGTTTTTTAAACCCCACTCTCGGTTTCCATTTCAATTTTTTTCTTGCCTTTGAATAATCCCCGCAAAGCAAATCAACATCCAGCGGCCTCATAAACATCTTGTCTATTTTTACATACTTCTTCCATTTCAAATTCACGGCCTTAAAGGCCTCTTCCAGAAACTCCTCAACTGAATGCGTTGCCCCGGTAGCGATAACATAATCATCCGGTTCTTTTTGCTGAAGCATAAGCCACATGCTTTCGACGTATTCCGGCGCATATCCCCAATCCCTTTTCGCTTTTATATTGCCTACCTTAAGCTCTTTTTCTATGCCGAGATATATCTTGGCCACCGCGTTGGATATTTTCCTGGTTATAAATTCCAGCCCCCTTAAAGGAGATTCGTGATTAAACAATATGCCGTTAACAGCGTATATCCCGTATCCCTCGCGGTATATCCTTGTAATCCAGTAGCCGTACAATTTTGCGGCGGCGTAAGGGCTTGAGGGTTGAAATCTAGTATTCTCGTTTTGGCTGTTAACATGGCCGTTTCCGTATAATTCTGATGTTGATGCCTGATAAAATTTAACCTTTGGGTTAATCTCCTTTGCCTCCTCCAAAATCCGCGTAACACCCAGGCCCGTAATCTCCCCCGAGGTAATGGGCTGATCGAACGAAGAACCGACAAAACTATGAGCAGCCAAATGATAAATCTCATCGGGTTTTGATATTTTTATAGCCGCGCCTATAGAAATGGCGTCCAGCAAATCCGCGGATATTAAATTCAGTTTGTCAAAAATACCTACATGCTGCAAGCGCCAGAAATTCGGCGTTGATAACCTCCTGTATATGCCATAGACTTTGTATTTCTTATCAAGCAGAAATTTCGCCAAATAGGCCCCATCCTGCCCTGTAATCCCTGTGATTAACGCCCTTTTCATCTTACGCTCCTTACCTAGCCTCTTGCCATTTATCCCGGCTGGCGGGCTTTGTAATAAAAAAGTTCCGGACACTTGAAAAAGAATAGATAACAAGAGTTGCAACGCATGCGGGAATATGAAAAAACCACGCACCATCCTTTTTTCTCGCATATCCCGCTGTTGCCTGCGCTATCAAGGGGAACAGCAACGCAGTATATATTACGAATTTAAGAATTCTTGCCGCGCCGTTGTTTGTCCATTTATATTTACGCAAACCAAGTTTTTTATAATAGGCGTAATCCGTTATGCGGCGCCTCTGTTTGCGAGTAAAATCCACAAAGCCCCCGCAGAATATATGAACAATATCCGTATCGACCTTCGCTATCTTAAATTCGTAACCGGCATCCAGTAATTTATAAAGCACGTCTATATCAAAAAGGTATTCGCCTGCATTATATTTATTCAAGGTGCCCGTGCGGATTAAGAAACCATTCGCGCCGATGGTGGGCAGACACCTCTTATCCAATCCGATCTTTAGATACCCTTGTCTCTTTTCTGTCTGGCACGGCATACCCGTCCATTTACCGGTTATATAATTATAGCGGTCGTAGTTCCCCAAAAAAAGGCATAACGGGTCATTCATGCCCATAAGGGCGCAGTATCTGGTAATATAGTTATCCGTTTTCCTGTATGCATACCGTATCGGCTCGGCGGCGATTATCACCGGGTCTAAAAACGGCTCCGTCATCCTTTTTAACCAGTCCGCGGACGGCAGGATATTATCGCTGTCAATAAACGCCGATATATCGGATCTTGCCGCCTTCGCGCCGGCCGCCTTGCCCGCCTCGCCGGTCTTAAGCGGGTTTGCCAGGACGCGCAGATTCGCCGCTTTCGCCGAATTGATAATATCTATCGTACCGTCCGTTGAACCGCCGTCAGCTATAATAATCTCGATCCTGTCCTTAGGATAATCCTGTTTTAAAATACTTTCCAGGCACTCCCCTATGGTCTTTCTGGAATTGAGCGTAGGAATTATTATGCTGATTAAAGGAATTGTGTTCATCGATTTTTCTTAAAATCCATGATGTGCCCCACTACCTTCCTGGCGCCCCTTTTAAAATATTTCATATCGTCCAGGTCTCTGACGCCCCTGAGCCGGTTTAATAAAAATTCCAAATTGAACCCCACCTTATAAATTTCCTGAACAAGCCCCGTAAGTTTTTCGTCATCAAAGGGCGTTTTCATTACCGGCCCTTTCATGTCATATCTGCCCCAGTCCTCGGTAATCAGCCAGCCGTTTTGTCTGCACTCATCAAATAATGGGGAACCCGGATAGGGTATTACAATCGTGGCCTGCACCGTATAGGCATAACCCTTTTTTAACAGATACGAACCAAGTTTCAGCGTCTCTTTCGCGTCTTCATATGTCTCCCAGGGGTAGCCGAACATAATGGTTATGTGCGGGTATAATCCCGCCCGGCTGGCATTCTTGCAGTCCTCGATTATGCTCTCTACCTTTAAATTCTTTTTCAATCTATCCAGCGTCTTCTGGTTTGCGGATTCCAAGCCAAAAAGTAACAATCTAAAATTTGCCTTTTTCATCAGACCAAAATCCTCTTTAGATAAACAACCAAACCTCATATTGCAGTCAAAGTAAATCTTCTTATTGTATCCCCTTTTTATCATACCCGCGCAGAAATCCTTAAGCCAATTCCCAACGGGAAAGGTGCCTGCGTCATCCATTATTTCTTTTATTTTATATTTTTCTACCAGCGCGCCTATTTCGTCCAGGACATTTCCGGCCTTGCGCGACCTGAATTGCGGGTACAGGGTAGGCCACGAACAAAATGTGCACTTGCCCCACCAGCAGTCCCTGCCGGACATTATATAAGTTCCGGGTGTTTTCTTATAATTGCCATTTTTATAGGCGTACAACTGCCATTTGGTAAGGTCGCGGTTAATAAACGGCAGGGAGTCTAAATCGTGATTAAGCTGAAACTTGCCGGTATTCTTAATTTGGCCATTTTCGCGATAATAGATGCCGGGCTCCAGTTCGGTTATCGGTTTTCGGTGCTCGGTGTTCGTCGATAACCATTTGCATAAGTTCAATAACAGAAAATCATAGTCGCCGCCGGTTAGGACAAAATCAACTTTAGAATTTTTAAACGATTCTTCGGGCAGCGCGGTAACGTGGTCTCCGAATAGCACAGTTAAGGGGACAGTTCCCAATGGGAACTGTCCCCTTATATCGTCTATTATTCTCCAATGTTGTTTAACAACGGGGGTCTTGGTCTCAAAGGCGATTAAATCCGGTTTTTCATCCTGTACAAATTCTAAAAATTTGTCATAACTCCATCCCTTGGCAATGCAATCATCCCATATCACCGCAAAGCCGGCATCTTTAAGCATCGTAGCCGCGCAAGCAGGTACAACCGGATAAATATATGTGGGATCCTTAAACCACTGAAATTGCCTATTCTGGGAAAGAAGCGGCGTACCCTGTCCTTTTAACGGTGGGTATGAAATTATAATCTTAAATTTCTTATTCATTTTCATTCTCTTCAGCCAAACGTTTGGCAAGCAACCCTTTAACAAAATAGACACCGTAAGTCAGATGCGTAAAGATAATACCCAGAAAAACCACAAACTTTAATCTCGGGCTGCTGTATTTAAGCGAATTATAGAGGGCCAGGATCAGGTACACTAAAATAACCTGTAAATAAAAGGCCTTTAGTGTGGGCGAAAAAACAGAGCTAATGCCCCCGATTATCAAGCCCGCTACAAATACACTTGGAAAAAAATACGCGGCCCTAAGCGAAGTCTGCGGGAATCTTTTAACAAAATAGCCCCTGTGCAATGCATAGCTCCTAATCTGTTTCAAATGCCGCTTAAACAACGGCCTCCTATGGTGATACACCAGAACTGCGGGGTCATATATAATCTTTTTCTTAAGCTCTTTTGTGACCTTAAGGCATAACACCGTATCCTCTCCGGGCCAGAATTTCGTATCGAAGCCTCCGATCTCCCGCAAGACATCCTTCCTCACCAAAAAATTACATGAGGGGTAATCATCCACCTCGCATAGTTCCCTCGGTATGTATCTTTTATTATGCGGGCCGCTTACTAAAAATGAGGAATATACATACCCGCTTGCCTTCTGCAGCAATGTGTCGGTATCCGGAGTAACGGCCGGCCCGCATACAGCCGCTGTTGCCTCGCCTTCAAAATGCCTCACTGCGTTATTCAGCCAATCCTGTCTTGGATAGGCATCATCGTCTAAAAACGCCGTTATTTCCCCCCTGGTCTTATCCATGGCCATATCCCTTTTCCGGGCCGGGTCAACGCTGCCGGTTAAAATAATTTTTATCTTATCGCCGTACGGCAGGTCTATTGCCTCATCAGGCAGGACCACAATTTCGAAATCGGCGTAATCCAGCCGCAGGCATGCCTCTATGCACTCCCTTAGATTTTTATTATCTTTTTTTACCGGGATTAGAATTGAAACGCTATATCTGGCCGTCATAATAACGTAATATATACATCCTGTACCATATCGCCGCCGTATCCAGCCATGTATCAAGGATAGCCCTGAAGCCGATCCTGCTCCATTGCCCCCTTTGAAATTTTATGACTACCGGCGCCTCTGCTATTCTGTATCCAAAATGATGGGCCAAGACCAGCAATTCCAGATCATACGCAAATTTTTTCACCAGAATCTTGGGAAATACCCTTTCGAGCACTTGGCGTTTAAAAAGTTTAAGCCCTGTCTGCGTATCCCTTATAGGCATGCCGAATAATATCTTAACAAAAAAGAAATATACGGCGCTTACCACGCGCCTGTGCGCGGGGTACTCTAATTTGGAATTCGGATGCCTTTTTGAACCGATGACAACATCCGCATTATCCAGCCGCATGATATCAAAAAACGTCTCTATCTGAACAGGGTGAAGGTCCATATCCGAATCTAAAAAGACCACATATTCGCCCTTTGTATACCTAAAGCCCTTTTTTAAGGCCCTTCCCTTTCCGTAGTTTTCCTTATTTTGCACTGCCGTAATATTTTTAAAACTCCTTGATGCCCTCTGGGCCTCATTATATGTATTGTCCCTGCTGCCATCATCTACAACGATGATTTCAAAGTCACATCCGAATTCCTCAAAGGTCCTGACAGTTTCTTCTATATTTTTATAAATCTGGCCGCCTTCATCATGAGCGGGCATAATCACTGAAACGATCTCCTTTAAAAATTTCATCGGCGTGTCTTTTTATTAAAAACAGCGAGTTTTAAATTTATAAAGAATAAAATAACCGCGTTAACAATCATTATATATAATACATAGGAAAGCGACTTATGAAATATCGATATCGCTATTATATAAAGAACGGAAAACATGGCCATCCACTTTATAAATCCGAACCTGTTTATTGAGAGCTGGTACGACAGAAGCACATAGCTTAACGATAAAAATGCCATAGCGACGCTAAACATCCTGCCCAATAAAATGATTTCTGCGCTGACCTTGCCTGTGAAGATACGAAGGATAGGCTCCGGAAAAAGATTATAGACCAAAATAACCAGGCCACAAAGCAGGCCTGTAAAAATCAGGCTTTTCTCCAAAACCATCCTGTGCTCTTTATTCTGCGCGTGCAGGCCTGAGGCGCGCGGTAATAAAACGGTAGCTATCGCGATAGGCAAAAACAGAGTTATCTTGCCTATAATCTGCGCCACAGAATAGGCGCCGGCTTCCGCAGGCTGAAAAAAATGTTTTACCAGCACTATGTCTATATTAGTAAAAATAGCGAATGCCGCATATGAGACAAAGACGGGTATGATATACTTATATTTTTCCTTCAAATGCAGTTCAGGCGCGGGTGTTTTCGCCTTAAACATCAAGTCGCGCCTCAGGGGGATAATATTGACAATAAAGGCCGCGAGCTGCGAAAACAAAATTGCGCCTATTGCCCCGGCTACTCCCCACCCCAGACCTATAAACAATACGGCCAGGCCCAATTTCAAAAAAGTGCCTGTCACGTTTGCCGCGCTGTACCATACAAAACTTTCCAGCCCCTGCAGGCTGCCGAGGCTAACCGTTGACAGATTAGTGAAAAACAACAAGCCGCCTATAAGATAAATCGGAAGGGCTGAATCTAATCTTAGAAAATATTTCATATGCAGGCCGTAAATAAAATATAATACGATGAATGCGGCGCTTCCAAAAAAGACATGCTTAAAGACCTTTCTTATAAACGCATCGGCCCTGTCGCGCTCTCCGGTGGCGGCGTAGCCGGAGGTAAATTTTGCCACCATTGTAGTGCCCGAGGCGACGGGGATAGAAATAATCATAAACACGGATAAGAGCGAATTCAGGACCCCGTAATCAGCGACCGTCAGGCTTCTTACCATAAAGATCTGATAAACAAAATTCATAAAATTAATCAAAGACGAGGAAGAGAATACTATAAGATTATTTTTTAAAAAGCTATCCTTAATCTTTATCATCCTAGAATAAATCCTTATTATCAAAAACCCATCTTACCAGCTTATTGACTCCCTGGATAACCTTGACCTTGGGGCGCCATTTGAAATCCCTTCCGGCCTTTCTTATATCGCTGACAAAGACCTTCTGGTCCCCGGGCCGCCAATCCTCAAGTTTATAAGAAATCTTTTTGTCTAACGTCTTTTCCAGCAATTTTATAAATTCCAGCAGCGAGATCGTATTCCCCGGCCCGCCGCCTATGTTGTAACTCTTGCCGCAGGTAACCTTTATATTTTTAATCGCCAGCAAAAACGCGTCTATCAAATCATCCACAAACAAAACATCCCTGACCTGTTTCCCGTCCCCGTATACGGTAAGCGACCTATTCTTTATAACCGAGATTATAAAATGCGCTACCCACCCCTGGTCCTCAACGCCGAATTGACGGGGCCCGTATATACAACTCTGGCGGAAATTTATCGTCTTCAAATCATAAATACGCGCGTAATCCAGCATATATTGATCTGCAGAGCCTTTGGAACAGCCGTACGGAGAGTAAAAATCCAGAGGCATTGCCTCAGAGACACCGCGGGACAATAGCCTGTATCTATACCTGGTCCTTGTCTGGCCTATTCTTACTGACCCCATCTTCCCATACACCTTATTTGTTGACGTGTTTATTATGATAGGCCTTTGCCTGGAGGTCCTTATCGCCTCCAGGAGATTAAATGTCCCCAGCGCGTTAATTTCAAAATCCTCCCTGGGGTTTACAACGGAAGCGGTAACAGCGACCTGAGCAGCCATGTGAAAAACGAGGTCAATCTTACCTATATCAGGGCTGTCAAATAAAAGGATCATCAATTCTTTATTTCGGACATCTCCTTTTAGGAAAGTCAGCTTTTTATTCGGATGGCCCTTAAGCCATTCGAGATTCTTGGACGTCCCTATCCGGCTTAAATTATCCAGGATTACCACATCCGCCTTTTCATCAAGAAACCTCTTGGCAACGTTACACCCTATAAAACCCGCCCCGCCTGTTATCAGCACCCTCATTACAATAATCCTTTCCTTTTTAGTTCCAATCTCGCCTTTTCAAAACCATCCCTTGCCCGTTCAGTCCGCGACCACTCTATAAGCTCTTTCATCCCATCTTTAAAATTAATCCTCGGCGCAAAGCCCAACAGCTTTCTAGCCTTGCTGATGTCGGCAAAACAATGCCTGATATCCCCTTTTCTATACTGATTTGTTATTTTGGGCTTCAAGGGTTTTCCGTAGAGGCCGATTAAAATCTCCGCGATCGCCTTTATAGATACCGGCGAACCGCTCCCCACGTTAAAGACCTGATAATCGGCCTCTTTTTTGTTCATGGCTAAAATATTCGCCTCAACTATATCATGGACCGATACAAAATCCCTTGTCTGCAGGCCGTCTTCATATATCACCGGCGAATGCCCGTTTTTTATCATGCTCAGGAAAATCGCGCAGACGCCCGTATACGGATTTGAGAGCGTCTGCCGCGGCCCATAAACGTTAAAATACCTTAATCCTACGGCGGGTATTTTATAAGCCCTGGCGATATTAAGGGCCATGTCTTCCTGCGCCTTTTTTGTAATCGCGTAGATCGAACTGCATTGCTGTTCCTCGCCTTCGCCCGTCGCAACCGTCTTGAGCGGCTTTCCGCAGCACAGGCAGGCGGGTTCCCATCGCTTCTTCTTAAGCTGCCCGTCCGATCGCAGGCCGGGCCTTACATTTCCGCATGTCCCGCACTTATAGAGTCCTTCGCCATAACTGCTCATAGAGGCCGCCACTATAACTTTTTTAACCTTATTTTTTGTGTTAACCAATATATCTAAAAGATTCGCGGTTCCGCCAATCGTAACATCCGTGTATTTTTTTATCAAATATTGCGATTGCCCCACTCCCACGCAGGCGGCAAAATGAAACACGACATCGATATCTCTTACAGACCTCTTCAAGGAATCGTAATCCCTGATATCGCCCTTTTTAAACTCCGCGTTTTTATTAATGTAATTCGGCAAATGTCCGGCAGGGTGAACCTGCGGGTCTAAATTATCGAAAATCCTTACCCTGTGCCCCAGGTTTACCAGTTTATCCACGGTAAGGGACCCTATGAAACCCGCGCCGCCCGTGATTAATATGCGCATCTAAATTCTCCTTTTTTAAGAATTATAGGCCATTAACACAATGTATAAATTAGACGTTATTGACCGTAATGCTGCGGTGCTTATTTAGTTCCCGCCTTATAAACCCTTTCTTCTCAAGCACCAGGAGCTTATCTACAGCGGCCTTGTATGAATTTATACCGCACCCCTCCTGGACCTCGCGGATAAAGGGAGATACATTGTTTTTACCAATGTACTCCTTTATGTAGTTAAGCACCCTGCTCTGCTTTGTTGTCAGGTTCATCGCCTTCATAATACCCTCCTTCTATATTTCTTTTTTTTGCTGTATTATTTTTGAAACTTCCTTAAAAACAATATTGGTTTTATTACAAATACCGTAAACGTCCACGAGCCTTTTTTTATTTGAAGACGGGATCGCTATTAATACTTCTTCAATCTTATGCTTATAGATTAATTTCTCTAAATCACTTACTCTGCCTAAAACTTTTATACCGTGGATTATCCTGTCCAATTTATCCTCATCGTCATCTATAAAACCTATTGGCTTATATCCTAAAGCGGCGTTTTGCCTGACTTCGCGCAATGCGAGTTCGCCCGCGTCGCCCGCGCCGAAAATCAGGACTCGTTTACCGCCCAATCTTACGTTCGCAAAGAATTCCTTATATAAACGGAAGAGTACCCTTACGCCGCTAATAGAAACAAACGTCAGAATCCAATCTATAATAAAAACCGTCCTGGAATAGTATTTGAATCTGAAAAAGAAAGCAAGTGTAATGATACACAGGATAGAACCTACGAAGGTGGCTTTAAAAATCGCGATTATGTCATAAAGCCCTATATATCTCCACACCCCCCTGTAAAGGCCGAAGAAATAGAAACTGACAAGTTTTATTATCAACAATATAGGCAGAGACTGCAAAATTACCTGAATATTCAAACCAAAAACAACGCCTTCAAATCTCAATATAAAAGCGGAGATGTATGAAACTGAGATCAGTAAAAAATCCAAGATTACTTCTATGATCCTCCTCTTGTTGTAAATAAACCCGTTAAATATAACCCCTCCGTTTATTTTTTTATTATTCTTTAAATCCTGGCTTGAATAAACCTTCACCTCATTAGCTAAAAACATCCCAAATATAAATAATCCTACGAACAAAATTATCAGAACAATCGAGGTGTGTATAACATTCAATTTACCGTACAGAACGGCCCCCAAGCCGCATACACCGCTTATGACGTACAATAATAACACCGTGCGCCTTTCGGAAAGCCCAAGAGATACTAATCTGTGCGAAGTATGGTCTTTGCCGCCTTGTGAAATCGGCCTATTGTTAATAACGCGCGTCAACGTCACGAATATGGTATCAAATATAGGCACGGCCAAGACCAGAACAGGAATTGCCATAGTAACCAGAAGGCCTGACTTTTCCTTTACAGTACCCATTAAGGCCCCAACAGCTAAGGCGTATCCTAAAAACATGCTTCCGCAATCGCCCATAAAAATCTTGGCGGGATTAAAATTATACTTTAAAAAACCCAGCGTTGAGCCAAGGATAGTCAGTGACAAAACTACCACCTGCATATTGTTATTCACAATTGAATGCACGCATAACATTAAAGCCGAAATAGCGGCTATCCCCGCGCAGAGCCCATCCATATTGTCCAATAGATTAAAGGCATTAATAATCCCGACTACCCAGAAAATTGTAAGCGGTATGTCAATCAGGGAATTAGAGGAAATACTGAATTTAATACCAAATATGATTATTATGCATACCGCTACTATTTGGCCTATTAACTTGGTATCCGGTTTTATAGTAATGATATCGTCAATAAGCCCTAACCAAAAAATTCCCATTGCGCCAAAAATAAATCCTAAAAACATTATGTCA
>Ga0105164_10000911_pt1 | contig 19311 bp, 16 predicted proteins | sample VDWuncwatermetaG_FD_89674 | JGI IMG/M metagenome (GOLD analysis project Ga0105164, IMG submission 89674) | Wastewater microbial communities from Netherlands to study Microbial Dark Matter (Phase II) - VDW unchlorinated drinking water | ecosystem: Environmental > Aquatic > Freshwater > Drinking...
ATCTTTCCTCACTTGTTGCAGCGCTTCAGACTCGTTTTCCGCGTGCGTTAGATGTACTGCAAGTTTGTGGCAGGCCAGTTCAACGATTAAGATCGCCCCAAACCCCTACGTTCCACGTTCTGATTAAGGAAAACAAGAGCAGGGTCGTCGCTGCTAAAAGACTAGACGGAGATTGAGGTGGTCTTCAGCGACGAAGTTGAAAACGTTAGTTGATGGCAATCTAGATGGAGAGATCCCCTGCTCTTGTGATCGAATAGCTGCGACAAGTGAGGGAAGATGAGAACTGGTTCATCCTCACCTCATTATCTATCGTCAGAATCGACCGCTCAGATGAATGAAAAGTTTCGAATGTCATGACTGGGTAAATGGGAATGCCTCTCAAACATTCTTTTTGATGTCACCGATGGGGAAATTTCACTGGGCCCTTAGAATGTCGACGCTATCGAGCTCGCCATCGTGAGCAACCACTCGAAACTCAATGGGCTGGCAACAAACCTGGCAATCTTCGATATAGGTCTGGTGGTCCTCTGACGGATCGATTTGAATCGAAATGGGCTGCCAGCAATAGGGGCAAGCAAACGAATGCTCAATCAGTTCCATGCAGCTCAGAGTACCATTTTGATCGCGGCTTGGCAGTCTCGGGTTAGAAACTCGTTTTTCCACTCGACTGGTAACCTTCTGTCTCGGTGGTTCCAACCTGGAACCAATGCCAAATGGATAGGAGTGCGAAGATTGGATGGCACGACCATTGCAATAACCCAAGGAAACGAGTTTTCAAACTCAACATGGAAAGGGAAAGAATATGAAAAAGTATCTAATATACATCGTAGCAATTGCCGTTGGAGTCGTTACTGCCGAACAGACCGGTTTTACAGCGGTGACGGATAGCGAATCCATTCGAGTTCTAAAAATCACGCAATCGGGCGATTTCATGCCGGGGCCAGGACGAGTTCAGCCCAAGCTCCACACCTATATTGAATTTCAGGCACTTTCGAATGGTTGCACCAGCGCTAAGGATTTTATCGTCGAAAAAATTGGGGCCGTGCCTGAAACCCAGCAGCTTCATATCATTCGCAAGAACGAAGACTTCTGTGACGGGTTGCCTCATCTCAAAACAATGACGCTTCACGCTGATCACTTTCTTCCTGGGAGTCAGATGCCCATTTTCATCACAAATCCGTTCTACACCGTAGAACGGATCTCACACTAGTCCGACAAACAGGGTCAGGAATGCAACATGGGTTCATTCCTGGCCTCCTTCCCTACTAAGCCTTAACGCATTCGCAATCACCGAAACAGAACTGAAACTCATGGCAGCACTCGCGATCATGGGGCTTAAGAGAATTCCAAAGAACGGGTAAAGCGCTCCTGCGGCAATGGGAATCCCAAGAAGGTTGTAGGCAAAGGCGAAGACAAGATTCTGACGAATATTACTCATCGTCCGACGACTCAACTCACAGGCCCTAACAATCCCCATCAGATCGCCCTTCATTAGGGTGATCCCCGCACTTTCCATCGCGACATCAGCCCCATGCCCCATGGCAATCCCAACATCCGCTTGCGCCAGCGCAGGCGCGTCGTTCACACCGTCACCCGCCATGGCAACAACCTTACCCTGCGATTGAAATTTCTGAACCATCTTAATCTTGTCTTTCGGTAAAAGGCTCGCGTGGATGTCCTTGATTCCAAGCTGCTTGCCGATAACTTCTGCGGTCGTCAAATGATCCCCTGTGAGCATCACCACATGAATGCCCCGGTCCCTTAGCGCGACTACCGCCTGGGCTGCCGATGATTTAATCGGATCCATCACCCCTAAGAGTCCAATGAGTTGGTTCGCTTTCCACACCAACACAACGGTTTTACCTTCGCTTCGAAGGGCTTCAATATGCGACTGAATTTGCGGCTGCTGAAGGTCCATTAACTTATCAAAACCAATCGCTAGTTCGACTCCGCCAATCTTTCCGCGAATCCCACTTCCAGTAACCGATTCAAACTCATCGACTTTGGCATTGGGCGTGATACCACGCGACTTAGCGCCCTGAATGATTGCAGCCGCGAGCGGATGCTCGCTCGCGAGCTCCAAAGAGGCTGCCATTCTTAAGAGTTTATTTTCATCCACTGCCTGGAAGGTAACCACATCCATTAGTTCTGGTTTCCCTTCCGTGAGGGTCCCGGTTTTGTCGACGACAAGAGTGTCTACTTTTTCAAGACGTTCTAAAGCTTCGGCGTTCTTAATCAAAATACCACTTCTGGCTCCCCTCCCCGTACCAACCATAATGGACATCGGCGTAGCAAGTCCGAGAGCGCAGGGGCAAGCAATGATTAAAACAGCGACCGCATTGACCAAGCCGTGCGTAAAAACCGGTTCCGGGCCTAGCATCACCCACCCCATCAACGTGATGACCGACGTTGCGATCACCGCCGGAACAAAATATTCGGCAACCCTGTCAGCCAAGCGCTGAATCGGCGCTCGGCTTCGCTGTGCCTGGGTCACCATTTTGACAATCTGAGATAAAACCGTCTCGGATCCCACCCGCTCAGCGATCATCTTAAAACTTCCCGTTCCATTTAGCGTCGCCCCAATCACTTGATCTCCAACAGATTTAAAAACTGGCATAGGCTCGCCTGAGATCATGGATTCATTAACCGAACCACTGCCCTCGAGTACCTTACCGTCGACAGGTATCTTTTCACCTGGGCGCACACGCAGCTGGTCCCCCACCTTGAGAAGTCCAATGTCGATATCTTCTTCATTGCCATCGGCTAGAATCCGTCGTGCCGATTTGGGCGAAAGCCCTAAAAGTGCCTTAATGGCCCCGCTGGTTTGCCCCCGCGCTTTTAACTCAAGAACCTGGCCAAGTATCACCAAGGTCACGATCACCGCAGCCGATTCAAAGTACACACCCACGACGCCGGTATGCGAATCAAGAAATGAGATGGGAAAACTCCACGGGAAGACCATCGCGATGACGCTATAACCATACGCAACACCCGTTCCAAGAGCTATCAACGAGAACATATTGAGTTTTCGGTATCTGATAGAATCATAGCCTCTTTGAAACAACGGTGCTCCCACCCAAAACACAACCGGAGTCGCAAAGAGACATTGGATCCAAACCAGATTAGAACCCATCACCCATTCAGAAAAAGCTAACCCTGGAATCATCGGAGCCATCGCCAACGCAAATACTGGCGCTGTCAGAAGCCCTCCCCACACCAACCTCCTCGACATGTCGGCTAGTTCGGCATTTGGACTATCATTCAGAATTGGTTTCACGGGTTCAAGAGCCATCCCACAGAAAGGGCAATTCCCTGGACCAACCTGTTTGACCTCAGCATGCATCGGACATGTGAATAGCCCGTCTGAGTCTGAAGGCGCGGCCGATTTCATTTCATGATCAGCATGGTCTGAATGGCAGCATTTTTGATTCTCCATCTGCAATACCTCCACGTCATCTTACCGTGATGAGGACCGCACGCCAACCCACATGGTTATAGAAACTTTAAGCGACTGGTGTAGAATGAAGGCATGAAATTCGCTTTTAAGTTCATTTTACTTTTGGCAATCAACTTTTCGGTTGTTTTTGAGGCAGCAGCGTTAGAAGAGCCTAGCCTCGCGCTTGAACTTACCTACAACCGAATTGAGCACCCCAATTATATTGTCGAGACGGGCACAGGACTGCCTAATCCTTCAAATGGGTTTGCGCTTCAGGTTGAATACTTTCCAATCCACCAAGTCGGAAAACTCGGAATTTCTGGTGGATTGAGTTACTTTAACCAGACTCGGGATTTTGTGGCGTTGGATTTAGCCGACGCAACGGTCAATGTCTGGGGCCTCAGTCTTGAAGGGGGACTCGTCTACCACGCTGATTTTTTTGTGAACCAAATCCTGGTTCCCTACGCAAAACTTGTCCCGACCTATATCCTTTCCGAACAATATGGCCGAATCACTCGAAGCTACTCCGCTCAATTTGCGATTGGGTACACTTTCGGAGTTGCCTTCCTCCTAGATATTTTGGAACCCGGCAAACAAAATTATATGGAAAGGCAGTACGGCGTTAATAACGTGTATTTGATCGCCGAGTACAGTCAGCTTAACCTATCGTCGACCACTGCTCAGGACTTAAGCTCAAAAGGTTATCGACTTGGCCTGCGCTTCGAATTTTAGTAACCCCTGACTCGGACCGGCGCGTAGCGTGGGATCAACGTGCTATCTCCAAGTTGGGCATTTCGGTTATCCCCCCAGCACCAGACTGTCTGATCAGATTTTCTCGCGCAGGTATGAGACCATCCCGCGGTCATTGAGACGACATCCGCCGTTAAACCAGTTACGTCCGTCGGTGTTGAGGTCACACGTGAAGTCGCGGTTGAATCGCCGATTTGCCCCAAATCCTTGCGCCCCCAACACTTCACTCCGCCCGTGGATAACAGAGCACAAGAATGCTCACCACCGGCTCTTATCGACGCGACTCCACTACTAAGACTAGCAACCAAAGCAGGAGTCCCGACGGATGACGCGGCCTGAGATCCCAGCTGTAAATAATCATTGGCCCCCCAACAATAGACCGCGCCTGCAGAAGTCAGCACACAAGTGTGCCGCCTTCCCGCCGACACTTGAGTAAGCGTAAGACCTGATAGACCCACTACCGCTTGAGCGGAATTCTGGTACCCGCCAATCGATCCAAGCCCGAGTTGCCCACGATCGTTGGAACCCCAGCACTTAACCCCGTTTGCATCAATCGCACATGAATGGGATTGGCCACAACTGACTTGAGTCGACACACCACTGCCGACGACTGCGACGGGAACGCTACTGCTCGTAATGAGCGAATGCCCCAACTGCCCATTATTTCCATTCCCCCAACACTCCACAGCACCCGATCTAAGGACCGTACAATTATGACTCCCCCCCGCTGCGATCTGAATGGCTTCCCCTCCAAGACCAACAACATCAACGGCTGAAGTGGCTGAGGTTGTGGTTCGATTTCCCAATTGTCCAAGCGCGTTCCAACCCCAACAACGTATCTGACCTAGACGAAGCAGCGCGCAGCTATGAGATTGCCCCGCAGCAATATCAATCGCTGAATTCGGAACCCCTTGAACAGCCGACGGAACCAGGGCGATAACACCGAGACCACTCGCCCCATCCCCAATTTGGCCATTATCATTATTTCCCCAACAAGTTAGATCGCCCCTGACAGAAAGCGCGCAGGAATGATAACCACCCGAAATAAGTTGTGGGCTCGTCGAAAGATCACCAGTACCGTCGGTAATCCCCGAGCACGCACTGAAGAATAAAACGACGACTAACCCTATGACGAACTGATACACCCTGAGCCTCATGTTACAAACATCACCCATAACCCAACCTGCCACATATTAAGATTACGTTCGAGAATAGTCTCCCCATGAATCGAGTCTTTCTTGTTCTGAAAAGAAAGGTACTCAAACTGCAACCCAAGATGCAGTTCTCGGTCTAGAAATTTGTTTCCCAGCCAATACTTGGTTGGCACAATCGCCGTTGTCCGAAATCCGTTAAGTTTTGAGTAGGACACTTCTGCCCCGTCCACGGCCGTATTCGTTAGCGCATAATCTCCCGAGGTCTGATACTCCAACTTAATTAAGAAAACATGAAAATCAATCACCACGGTGGGAGCGGCAAAATTCCAACGCTGACCCCTTAAATTTCCAATATTCTGATTCAAGTCGGAATGTTGAATAAACGAGCGATAATCCGTGCTCAATCCGACCGACAGAAAACCCCCATCCCCTATCTCATAGGCTAGAGTCCCTCCAATCCCGCGGCTTAATAATACAACATTTTCGCTACTCCCAAGAAGCGAGACCGAAGTGTACCCAATTCCAAAGCCCAGATCAAAATACAGAGGCATGCGAAATACAAACCCTCTGTAAAACGATGTCGATTTTCTAGGTTCAAACGATTCTCCAGATGCCACGATTCCCAATGAGATCGTCAACAGAAGAAGCAAAGCCCTCAATTCAAAATCTCCCCGAGAGAATCAACCACCGCAAAAAACGGGCGATAAAGTGCCAAACGATAGTACTGAAAATTTCCACCCAGATAGAGTTGATCCGATTTGAGTAAGATCGTGTAGACGTAACTATCGGCACCATTGGGACCGACTGCCGGACTAAACCTTCGGTTCATCTCGCCATTAGTGTCCAAGCGCACGACATTATTTGCCGTCTCGCCTCGGTACCGGGAGAAGTCCCCTCCAACGTAGAGATCAGTCCCCGACGCTATGATCGTGCGAACCGTGCCCGAGTACATGCCATTTGCCGTTGCCGCAGGATTAAAGGTCGTGTCTAAAGCACCACTATCGGGGTCAAGCTTTGCAATCGCATGGGCAGTATTTGAGCCACGGTAAACGGAAAAGTCACCACCCACGTATAAACTTCCATTGGAGATGAGCATCGTAAGAATCGACTCATTAAAACCGACCGTGCCACCACCGGAAAATGTCGCGTCCAAAACACCTAATTTGCTCACCTTGGCGATGCGATTGACGGTCGTCCCACGATAGGTCGTAAAGTCGCCGCCCAAGTAGACATACTCTCCGTCCGATGAAATTTCTAGAGCCGTCACGATGTCGCTCACGCCATTCGCCCCAGCGACGGGGTTAAAGCTTGAACTGAGATTTCCAAAAAGATCTAGCCGCGCGACTCGATTGGCGGCAGCGCCACGGTAATTAGTGAAACTCCCGCCAATATAAGTATTCTGAGAATTGGCGCGAACCACATACACCGGACCATCAGCCCCGTTCTGGCCATCAGAGGGGGTGAACGAAGGCTGCACATCGCCATTTAAATCGACCTTGGTAACATAATTAGCCGACGCATTTCGGAATTCCGTAAAAGCCCCGCCCAAAAAGATATCCGAACCATAGACAGCGATACTATAGACGATATGATTCGCTCCATTAGTCACCGCGGGCGGATTGAAGGTTGAATTCAATTGGCCAGACGGGTCAATTTTGGCGATTCCACGAGCTAGACTGCCTCGATATCCATAAAAATCGCCGCCAAAAAGCACCTGACTCGCGGTGCCCGTGACGGCGTAAACAATGCCACCCGTTCCGTTAGATCCCGCTGGAGAAAACGTCGTATCCAGTATCCCGGTATCACTGAGCTTAGCGATACTACAGGCGACCTGCCCTCGGTAAGTTTGAAAGGCTCCACCCGCATAAACAGAACTGCCTAGCACACCAAGGGAATAGACCGTGGTAGAAGAGCCTGAGAATCCGTTCGTTCCAGAGGCTGGACTAAACGTCGTATCTAACACTCCACTCGAATCAACTTTCGCAATATAATTAGCCGCAGCCGATCGATAGGTTGTAAATAACCCTCCCAAATAAATATCAGAACCCGAAATCGCAATCGTAAAGACAGTACTGCCCGTTCCATTCGCCCCCACGCCTGGATTAAAAGTCCCGTCTAAGGTCGCATTCGTGGTATCCATCTTGGCAATGCGGTTGGCGGTCGAGCCTCGCCACGTCGTGAAAGTCCCGCCGACATAAAGTGACGCCCCTGATACGGCCAAGGCGTAAACCAAACTATTCGCGCCCGTACCGGCGGGATTAAAGGTCAGATCCAAGACGCCAGTGGTGGATAACTTCGCCACATAATTTGCCGTAGCCGCCCGATACAAGGTAAACGACCCACCGATGTAAATATCTGTCCCTGAAATAACAACCGATCTCACAGCCGCATTAGCGCCATTCGCAGCGGGCGTCGGACTAAACGTCGTATCAAGCACTCCAAGCGAGCTTACCTTGGCAACATAATTTGCGGTCGATCCTCGGTAGGCAGTAAAACTGCCTCCGAAATAAATAGAATCATCGGATGCCACGGCAATGGCCAACACGGCACCGTTTGCCCCGGGAGTCGCCACGGGAGAAAACGTGGTATCCAGTTCTCCGGCTGGAGTAAGTTTACAGAGGTAATTCACCAACCGTCCACGATACGTCGTGAAATCGCCGCCAATGATATAGCTGCCATCGGATAAGAGCGCCGCTGCCCGAACGATTCCATTAAAACCCGATTGAACATCCAATGCCGGATCACGGGTTCCATCGGTACTGACTCGAATCAAATAAGGGTTAGGCTCGGGATTAATCGCAGTAAAATTACCGGCTAATAGAAAACTTCCGTCCGGCAAATTGGTACTTGCCCAGACATAACCATTCGTCGTCACTTTAGGGATCGCTGATGCTGATGTCGTCGACGGTTTGTAGGCTTCGGTCTCGTTGCCCGAGGGCAACAGGGAACTGGGGCATCCGGATAGTAAAACCATCATGCCAAACATCAGGAATGGACTGAGCGCTCTTAGGTTTTTCATCATTTTATAAATTGACCGGTGTTCCATCAACATTCTCAAAGACATAACCCTAATTGTCAAAACGTAAACTGATACCGGTAACGCGATATGCCATTTTATAAACTTTGGATTCGCCGTTTTTCAAAAGACTGAAAAAGGATTAAGCTGAAGCCTTGAAGATGGAATCGAAAAATCTCATTGGGCAAAGTCAAACTCATTTGATTACCCTTAACGATGGCAATCAACTCCATATCGACGTGGAAGATTCGTTTACTAAACTCCAGAAAGCTGCCGAGAAAGCTGGCTTTTCGCTTCAGATCGCAAGCGCATTTAGAAGCTTTGAAAAACAACTTAAGATCTGGAATGACAAGGCGCAAGCAATTCGCCCTGTCTTAGATGATCATTCCCAACCGATTGATATCCTATCTCTCACGGAATCAGAGAGAATCCGAGCTATCCTTCGATTTTCGGCGCTACCGGGAGCAAGCCGCCACCATTGGGGCACTGATTTTGATTACTATGACGCCGCAGCCGTTAACCCTGACTATCGCCTTCAATTAGTTCCCGATGAGTACGGCGAAACTGGAGTGTTTGGAGGCCTCGCGGCGTGGCTCGATGAAAATATGGATCGCTTTGGTTTCTTTCGTCCCTACGCTTCCGATCGAGGTGGGGTTCATCCGGAACGTTGGCATTTGAGTCACACCGCCACGGCAACTCAATGCGCCCAGAAACTTTCCGTCGACTTAATTCGTTCCGCCCTTTCAACGGCGGCCATCACGTACCACTCGACTCTGCTCAACGAGATTGAAGAGCTTTATAAAAAGTTCATCATTAATATCGACATGCCAAAATCTATTGGGTAGTCTCATCGGCAACACATTTTGAAAAGGGGGATCAAATGCTAAACAAAACCGCTAGCCTACTCTTCGTTGGGTTGGCTATTTTACTAGGAGCTCAAACATTGGAAGCTAAAACGACTACGGCACCCAAAACCCTTTTAATCACTGAGGTTAAAGAAGGAACGGGCAACGCGGTTGCTGGAACCGGCGACACACTTCGAGTCCATTACACGGGAACTTTGGCGGATGGCAAAAAATTTGATAGCTCACGCGACCGTAAAGAACCTTTCGAATTCAAACTCGGCGCAGGGCAAGTGATCAAGGGCTGGGACCAAGGCTTTGCCGGAATGAAAGTTGGCGGGCAGCGTAAACTTGTGATTCCACCTGATTTGGCTTACGGCGCGCAGGGGGCTGGCGCAGTCATCCCTCCTAATGCCACGCTGACCTTTGATGTCGAGCTAGTCGAAATCAAAAAGAAGGGTTGATAAAGCCCAGGGTCCATCCGATGAAACCCCATCAGGCTTTATCGGCTTGGTACGCTAAGAAATCCCGTAAACTGCCGTGGAGAGCGACACGGGATCCCTACGCGATTTGGGTTTCTGAAGTCATGCTTCAGCAAACCCAGGTAAAAACGGTAATCCCCTATTACGAAAAGTTCTTAAGGCAATTTCCGACAGTTGAATCGTTAGCAAAATCGCCGATTGACGAGGTTCTGCGGCACTGGTCTGGGTTAGGTTATTACCGCAGAGCACACCTACTTCATCAGGGTGCTCTGTGGATCTTAGAAAAACATCGAGGCAAGTTCCCTCATTCAGTCGTTGAACTTAAGGCAGTGCCAGGGATTGGACCTTATACGGCGGGCGCTGTGCTATCCATTGCCTTTGATATTCCCACTCCCATTGTGGACGGCAATGTGATTCGGGTACTGTCTCGCTATTTTGGAATAAAACGCTCGATCCAAGAACGTTCCACGATGATTACCATTTGGGAAGAATCCGAGCGATGGGTACTAAGCTCACAATCACCCCGCATCTTCAATCAAGCGTTAATGGAATTAGGAGCGCTTATCTGCACCAAAGGGCAACCTTCTTGCGAGCAATGCCCAATTCAGGCCGGCTGCGCAGCCTTTTTACGACAAATGACCCATGCAATCCCAAATATTCCAAAGAGGCCTCAGAAAACTAAGCTCATCTGGGTCTGCCCTGTCATTAAGAAGGGGGAGGATTTTCTATTTCTTAAGTCGGAGGGACAACGTTGGTGGAAAGGCCTTTGGTGCTTTCCCCATACTGAACTCGCATCACTTTCCCAGATAAGCGGGCAACTGAAAAAGACCCAGCGCCAATTTAAGACGCAAGATCCCGTTGCCATCGGAAAGTTTAAGCACACAGTCACACATCATGAGCTCCATGTTTATCCGTATCTTTTTGAACAGGCTCGTTTACCAGCGACTCATAAAAACAGCGATGAAGCGCAGTTTTTTTCAAACGAAGACATCGAGTCGCTTGCGCTATCATCGCTAACCCGAAAAATCCTAAAGTATATCCCTGGACCTTTGGTACAATAGTCGCAATTAGGAGAGCTCTTATGATGCGTATCGTTATCCTTGGGTATTTTCTTGCTCATAACTTATTTGCCGCCCTTGCACCCACTCCGATTGCTCGGCTTAGTCGCGGACAATTTCATAGCTCTGGCTTTATCGAGGGCGGGACCCACCGAGCGGCAAGCCTTCTTGATATCCGACACTTCCACCACAAATCGCAAGGTTTTGAACGCGTTGTTCTCGACCTCAGTGAGCCATCAAAAAACTCGGTTGCCGATTACCTGCCGGCCTTTCAACTGCGATACTTTCCTTCGTCCACCCAAATTGACGACAAGAATACCTCTCATACCAAACCAGCAAAATTCCTTTTAGTTATCCGGTCGATCCAACGCAATCAAATCACCGAAAAAATGACGCAGACGCTGACCAAGGATAGCCAGTTTCTGGATCAGATCAAGGTCTACCCGCCGATTGAAGACGGCGACATGGCGCTTGAATTTATTCTCAAATCGGATGTTTTATTCGAAGCCCACCAACCTAGACTTAAGGCAGGGCGACTCGTCTTGGATCTCAAAAAAGCTGTCGCCATTCATTAGCTTATCGATTAACGTTTTCTCTTCGTGGATAAAAAAGACCTTAGTAAAGCAGCCCTGGAGTATCACTCGGGGAGTCGTCCAGGAAAAATCGAAGTTGTCTCAACGAAACCATGCCGCACCCAACGAGATCTTTCTCTAGCCTACACGCCAGGCGTTGCCCAACCCTGCATTGAGATATCGAAAGATCCTGAGAACGCCTACAAATACACATCGAAAGGCAATCTTGTCGCCGTCATTTCAAATGGAACGGCAGTTTTGGGCCTTGGCAACCTTGGCCCGCTCGCCTCGAAACCCGTCATGGAAGGTAAAGGAATCCTCTTTAAGCGGTTCGCGGACATTGACGTCTTTGATATTGAAATCAAAACCGAGGACCCCGAAGAGTTTATTCGTTGCGTTGAACTTTTAGAGCCCACCTTTGGCGGGATTAATCTCGAAGATATCAAGGCGCCAGAATGCTTCATCATTGAAGAACGCCTTAAGAAAACCATGAATATCCCGGTCTTTCATGACGACCAACATGGGACTGCCATTATCTCGGGAGCCGCATTTCTCAATGGCTGCGAACTCAAAGAGATGAAGCCTTCGGAACTTAAAATCGTCTTTAGCGGCGGAGGCGCTGCCGCAATTGCCTGTGCGAAGTTATATATCTCCTTGGGCGCCAAGCCTGAAAATATTATCATGTGCGATAGTAACGGCGTCATTTATAAGGGCCGTGAAAAGGGCATGAATATTTACAAGGAAGCCTTTGCCATCAAAGATAATGGGCTTAGAACTCTCGAAGATGCCATTAACGGCGCAGATGCGTTTGTCGGTTTATCCGTGGCAGGCGCGCTCACGCCGAAGATGGTTAAATCTCTTGGTAAACGCGCTCTTTTATTTGCGATGGCCAACCCCGATCCAGAAATTGGATATTTCGAAGCCAAGAAACTTCGAAGCGATTTGATTATCGCAACAGGCAGGTCCGACTACCCCAATCAGGTCAATAACGTTCTGGGCTTTCCCTTTATTTTTCGGGGCGCCTTAGACGTTCGGGCAAGCACCATCAACGAAGCGATGAAGGTCGCCGCCGTCCATGCCCTTGCCAAACTTGCCCGAGAAGATGTGACGGATTCTGTTTCAAAAGCTTATGATGGCCAGCGCTTTCGTTTTGGCGACGAGTACATCATCCCCAAACCCTTTGACCACCGAGCGCTACTTTGGGTGGCCCCTGCCGTCGCGCAGGCCGCAATCGAATCCGGAGTGGCAAAAAATAAACTTGATATGAACGAATACCGATCGTCTCTCGAAAGACGACTTGGAGTTCGCCAGAGTTTTGTTCGGTCCATCAAAGAAAAAATAGGTTCAGAAGAATCCGAGAAGGCTTTACCGCGGATTGTTTTCCCTGAAGGATCACAACCCAAGATCCTTCGAGCCTGCGATGTCATCATTCAAGAAGGAATCGCGCAACCCATTCTTCTCGGTAATGAAAAGCGGATACAGGCGAGCATTGAAAAACTTGGGTTAACGTCGTTGTCATCCGTAACCATCGTCACACCTTCCGCTTCAGACCACCGAGACCGCTACGCTCAAGAGTACTGGAGATTGAGACAGAGAAAAGGCGTCACTCGGGAACAGGCATACTCGATCATGAAAAACGAGAACTACTATGGTTCGATGATGGTCCGAATTGGCGACGCAGATGGACTGCTAAGCGGAATCACCCAGAGCTACCCGGACACGATTGGCCCATTCCTCCAGGTCGTGGGTGCCCGCAAGGGAATGAAGATCGCTGGCGTCTACATGATGCTCTTCAAGGACCGCACGCTATTCTTTGCGGATACAACCGTAAACATTGAACCTACCGCGTCGGATCTCGCTGACATCGCCATCTGTTGCGCTGAGGAGGCTCGATTCTTTGGGATTGAACCGCGTGTCGCGATGCTATCGTTTAGTAACTTTGGATCTAACCTTCATCACCTAGCGACGAAAGTTAAAGAAGCCACTCGGCTTGTGAAACTCAGACGCCCTGATATTTTAGTCGACGGTGAAATGCAAGCCGACACGGCCGTTGTTCCAGAACTCATGGAAGAAGGCTTTCCTTTCTGTGAAATCAAAGGCGGCGCCAATGTCTTAATTTTCCCAGATCTGCAATCTGCCAACATCTGCTACAAGCTCATGCAACGGCTTGGCGGAGCGGAAGCGATCGGACCCATTCTTGTCGGCATGAATAAACCTATAAATGTTCTGCAACGCTCGGCCGACGTCGAAGAAATCGTCAACATGGCCCGCATCACAGTCCTCGAAATCCAGCAATCCCGAACAACTGCCGCCTTCACTCCTAGGACCGACTGAGCTGATAATCGCTGCCTTTCACCATGAAAACAAATTCAGGCTTTGACGCACTTAAATTCCGAGTCAGATGAGCCACGTCGGAACCTATCTCAGAACTCTGAACTTCCCAATATGTCCATAACTGCCGTGTTATGGTTGAAACTTGAATTTTTCCTGTCGCTTTAGTCCAGATGAGAAGGGATCTCTGCATCGCAAACGCTTCATAGGAACCCTGAATCGGAACGTCCGCCGTCCCCTCAGTGACATACATCAGACTGGCGTTCCCAAAAGGCCCTTTAAAAACATAAGACGTATGACACTCTGAGACCGGCACTTTAGGTTCAAAATGAACGTCGTGGGATAACTCAGCCTTCTGACACTGCCTCATCGCCCACTTCCCGAGCCTCCCCCAACCTTGAACTCCAACCCAACCATCGTAAATATAATAGGCGGAGATCCATTTTCCCCGAATTTGAATTTTAGCCAAACCTACAAGCGCCATCATCGGCACGGGATGCCTCTGTAACCTGAGACCAAATAATCGAGAACCGGTTAGCGTCCCGTTAACCGCCATGACAAAGCACTTCCCCTCATAGCAATCCCACTCAACTCCAGCAGGAAGAGGATTCTGAGAACGCCAATCGACCCTAACCGCAAAATGCAAACCCGCCAGAAAACCACAGCGGCCAGAACGCCACACCCGCCAACCAGCCGATAAGGCTCCATCCGAAATAGGTTTACGTTCATGCCAACTTTCCATCCTCTAAACGGTATCCGTTACAAGGCCGTCTGAGTATCAATATTTTCAACGATTTGCTTAATAGCTAAATCTGCGGATAGAATGAGTAGTGGAGGTCACAGTGCAAGATGCTCACGAAATGAGAAATCGCAAAACTAAAGACAACCCTATTCTTTCGGAAATTGTCCGGAGATTGGTTAAAGGCTTTAAACCATCAAAGATTTATCTATTTGGGTCACGCGCCAAGGGAACAGAGCGAGAAGGTAGCGATTACGACTTACTCATCGTTTTAACCCAGAAAATGGAACCTACACATACTCTGAGCCGAAAAGCAGGGAATATCTTATCGGACCTCGACGTTTCCAAAGACATTCTGTTTACCTCCCTTGAAAAGTTTGAAAGACGCAAGAAAGTAATTGGCGCACTCGCAGAAATTGCCTTTAGCGAAGGGAAAGAGCTCTATGCTGCCTGAGAAAACTGAAGTACTTCGCGAATGGCTTCAGAAGAGCGCGCAGGACCTCCAAGTGGCCCAGTACCTATTGAAAGCGAAACCGCCATTTACAGAATCTGCCTGTTTTCATGCTCGGCAATGCGCCGAAAAATTTTTGAAAACATATTTGATCTCCAAAGAAGTTCGCCCTTGGAAGACACATTCGATTGAGGAAATTGGCAATAAAGCCCTTAAATTTGAACCAACGCTCAAAAAATATATTAGGGCAGCAGAAAAACTTTCGGATTACGCAGTCACAGTGCGCTACCCTGGCGATGATGATCCGCCAACATTGAAAGCAGCAACCACCTGTGTCAAAGTTGCAAAAACACTCTTCGAACAAATTTTAAAACGACTTCCAAAAGAATGCCATCCAGTCAGTTAGCTAACCGCCGAACCCTATTCTTTTAGAGCCTTCAGAGAGTTTCGCAGCGCATAGAGTTGACGCATCATTTCGACAGCCTCGTCAAAATAGGAACTAAAAAGAGCCTGCCATGCCGAGCGCTGAGCGACTCCTTCGGATTTTGTGTCAGAAAGACTTTCAACATCAGAAATTGCGACAAGTTCCCAATCATCGGTCCCGAGAATCTCGGAAAGTTCCGCAATATCACCCAGCAATTCTCGAGTCGCGGGATCGCTCACTTTTTCTTTCAGAGCCGAAGACTGTTTAAATATGGCGGCCGCACAATCTTGCAAGGCTTTCACTCGTAGCGATAAATCATTTTCATCGACACCCAGCTTCAGGCCGACAGGAGAATAGGAAGGTTCATGCTTTAGCTGAAAAAAGAAATCTTCAAGCGAATATGCGTCCTTTCTCTGCATTTTTCCGTTTGCATCACGATACGCAAACCCTCGGAGACTCACCACACGATGGCCTCGAGTTGCCTCAACCAACTTTGATACCCACTCCTGCCTCTCAGGCAAAAACCAATCAGAATGATGCTCGTTATCCGTGGAGACTTTGATCATTGCGGGCATCTGGGGTTGCGGCTGTCCCCCGATACCCTCTGATCCGCCAATCCCTTCCGAACCTCCGATCCCTTCGGACCCACCCACACTGATCGCATCAGAAACCGTGGAGACTGCTTCAAACTTCAGACCACCCGCAAACACAACCGGTGACTTGTACCATTGGAGTAGTGGGTCTCGAACGAAAGAAGGAGCCCTTCCAGCAAGACTCTCAAGGATCCAAGCCTTAGCAAAGGCACTAGGAATCACCAATAAGTGATTCTGAACTTCAACAACTTCTCGTGACGCACCATCATCAAATGCCGGAAACGATTCCACCTGAGTTCTTTTTCCATGCACCAGCTCAAGGTACTGATGCGATAACACGCCAAGCCAGGCTCCAGTGCTCTTATCAAAAACACTGCCGCCACTCATCCCAAACTCCCCATGCGCCTGATGGATCTCAATCACTTGCTCAACGCCAGGCATCAGATGGCGTGGACTCGACGGAGAAAGCACATAACCCTGACTATCCTCGATAAGCTGAGAAAGCGCGTAGGGATAACCCAGAATCACTGTGGCCGTGTGCTTAAGAGCAGCCGCAATCTTTAGCTCCTCTAGCGGTACTAGATCGAGATTTTCCACACCCATGACCTCAAGCAAGGCAAGACCAGTCCCCCAGTCCGCACTTTTTAAGATCGCCGCAAATTCTTTCCCATCTCTAAGCTGAATCCCATGGCAATTTTCTGCATTACTATGCAGGACAACATGCTCCGAGGAAACCACCCAGACCTTGCCTTCATGTTGAAAAAGCATCCCACTCCCTCGGTACGGCTTATCCGCCCTTCCGCATAACCCCGATGAGACTTTAACGATGGAGTCACCGACATCCGCCCAAAGATTCCATTGAGCCATGCAAACTAGAACCATGATTATTTTTTTCATTTTTGATTTCCTTCTCTTAAAATACTTTCAAAACGTGTCGTTGGAATATAAACCGTCTTCTTTCCGGCTCCCACTCGCCGTAAAGCCCCTTGTTTTAACCAACCCGAGATAATTCGATTCGCAGTGCTGCGTGGTATCCCTAGAACTCTCTCAAAGTCATGCCTTCGTAACGTTTGCCCCACTTTCAACGCAAAAGCACTCGGGCGAGCATCGGGAACATCCTTCGCCGAACTTTCAACCCGAACCGAGGCAATCAACGAACGCCACTGCCGGCAACCGGCCAAGGGAGAATCTTTATCAGACACTCCAACAAACCGAATCCCTTTCCAACTACCATGACAATAGACACTCCCCATCTTCATATGAAACGTTAATTGGGGACTCGCAATCGTTTTAAGCCGTGCCAGAAGATTAAAGATCTTCGAGTTGTGGACAAGCGGGTCATACGAAGAAATCCCGAAACAAGCCTCAAGCATATCCGCGCAACTTACTTTTTCCTGACTATGAAAAAGATCGAGCGCGTAGGTCAACGGAATAGAAACCGTCTTCTTCCTCTTAGCGACCTCCTCAATCTCACCTTTCAGTAAATGCACAATGAGATGAGACGCCGTCTTCTGGGCTTTTAACCCACATAAGTCACTGAGCCGATTCTGAAGACTTGCCCACTCGAGGGGGAGCTGCGTTTTTTCACCGCACAACGACATCACAAGATTAGGAAACATCGTCGATTTAGATTTCCATAAGGGATCCTGAATCAGGCATTTAAGAAAATCCTCCGCCTTAGACTTCTTCCCATCACGCACAGCACTCATCCACTCAATCACCAAAGCTTCAAAATCGAAAATCGGCATCGGCACAGCAACGGTTTCAGTTACCGACCGAAGTACCCTTTTGATCTGCATCTTAGATGCCTCGCCATCAAATAAACTCATCCAAAGTAGTGCGTTTCTCATTAACTTGCGGTCCTCAACCGTCAGACGATGGACCGGCCAATCCACAATGAGCCTCTGAAAAAGCGGGACAAATCGATCCAGAGCAGAAGGGTCTCCACTTATTAGCCAGCGCCACACCCATAGGTAGAGCCTATCCGCAAACTCAAAAGGGTTTGTGATGAGATCATCATCAGGGTGAGTGAGTCCCTGCAACGTCCGAGCACGAAATTGTTGAATCCCCTTATAGATCCCTGGATCAGGTCCAAAATAACTCGTAGGGTCGACTGATTTCTTAATTCGCAAATAAGGCAGTTCAGAAACCCACGCAAAAAGATAAGAAATTTGATTGCCATCGTTCAAATTTCTTTTTCGCTTCATAGATTCAATACCGGGAATGTCCCCGTTTCTGAGAAGTAGGTGAACCTTGAGAAGCTCATCGGTATTCGATATTAATCTTCGGATATCAGAACACTCAATTTGAGGAAGCAGAACCACCAATTCCTCGCGAGCCGATTCAAACGACATCCCGAGATGATCAAGACAGCCCATCGCATTCACAAGGGCTACTGCCTGCCACGTTGGATGATTGGTCGCGTGGTAGGCTGCAAGGTACATATCCAACGCCTGACTATATTCGCCGACATTAAAGCAAGCACTCGCTCGTTCATACCGGTAGAAGAATCCCCGAGCGGACAGAGGGCACTCACGTTCGATCTGATCAAGAAGAGTCTTGGCGACCTTATTTTCATTAGCGGACCTTTTAAGCGATACCTGAAGCACCTTAAAATCTGCAGCATTCTGTAAGGAATCAGGCTCAAGCCCAGCCAATTCAGAAACCAGCATACGACACGGCTCAATCTTACGTGCCACCCTAAGCTCCCAAGCATGGTGAAGCTTATCTGAAAAGGACGAACCAATTTGGAGACTTCCCTTCAAGGCAACTCCTCGTTTCGCCGGTGCGCCGATAAATATCTACATACTTGCTCCGTAACTCCCAGAAATCCCTTAGTCGCAGAAGATCGCTTGAGATCGTTGAGTAGGTCATCATGCGAATCAAGTTCTAAGAGCACATCCCCAACTCGGACGACTCCCGATGCTTTGATCTCGCCTAAACATGTTAGAAGTTGAGTGAGTTCAAAATGCTTACCTTCATCCCATTCCAAGGGCTCACACGCCCTTAACGCTGCAATCAGATAATCAAGACTCACGGAATATGACTGATCCGAAAAGAAAATCTCAGAGGACTGAGTGACTCCTGCCAACCCATTCCACTTCGTAAGTTCAGATCGGTACCGTGGCAACACCTTCGACTCAACAGCTTCAGTCTCGATAGCGGATAGAAATGGCTCGAGATAATTAAATGCAAGAAGACGAGCGGATGACTGCTTATAACCAAGAGCAGAAAAAGGACCCTCCTGAGATGGTGAAGGGACAGTCTCAACAACTTGAGAAAGAGTTTTCACAAACTCAACCTTCTCTGGGTATACGTATCGAGAGAGCTTCAGTAACCCCTTCTCAAAAGACTTAAACGCTAATACCGCATACCCCGGAAACTCTTCAGTCGGCATGCCCTTACGCTGGTCACTCCTTTCATTACCAAAACAAAGAAGCGTACCATCCTCCTTGATCCCACA
>Ga0105164_10000912_pt1 | contig 19305 bp, 21 predicted proteins | sample VDWuncwatermetaG_FD_89674 | JGI IMG/M metagenome (GOLD analysis project Ga0105164, IMG submission 89674) | Wastewater microbial communities from Netherlands to study Microbial Dark Matter (Phase II) - VDW unchlorinated drinking water | ecosystem: Environmental > Aquatic > Freshwater > Drinking...
CTCTTGTTCAGGATTTGGAAGACTCACTTGGTTTACGGGTTGTGCGTCTGAACTCATCGTCAGCACGGTTGGCGCACGAGTTGCCAATATAAAAATTAGTACAAGCGCAAGTCCGGTGATTCCGGCCATTGAAATTGAAAACATTTTCAAAAATTGATTCGAGTGAGTAAGGTCGCCAAGAAGTTTTGGAAGTTTCAACGATTTAATTTGGATATTTGTTTGCATAAGATTCCTTTTTTAATAACGATACATTGCACGCTTTTTCTCTATCTCAGCTCGTCGATTCTCTAATTTTGAACTCACAAAGTTATATCCCTTGGAAAACCCAGTTTTACTGGCTCCAAAAGCAGCTCCGGCTCTAGCGGGAACTGCCACCATCGCAGCCACCGCCGCAGGACCAATGGTCGATGACATTGATTCCAGTCCACCATTCACAAGAGACCGGACAAGCATTGGTGTGGCTAACATTGCAATTGCGATAACGAAGTTCATCACGATCAATTCAACGTAGCTTCCTTCGCTACGATACATATCTCCGAAGCTAAGTGCCGCCAACATTGCGCCAAGAATCGCCCAAACAATTTTCCAAGAAGCGACTTCTATCATTCCTTTAAAAAGATTTTTAGTGATTTGGCTTGTGCCTGGAAACATATTGAACAAAAGCAAGAGTGGCGCAGTAATCATATAGAAGAGCCAAAAGAAGTGATACATCGCAAGAGTAAGGTATCTCGCAATATAAAGTACCAAGTAACTAATGAACGAAAGCCCCGCAATAATCAGATCATCAAATTGTAGAAGAATACTTTTTACTGACAGCGAATAGCCTTGAGACTTTTCCTGTGCCATGCGAATGATGACGTCGATATTGTTCATTTGGTCGACTTTGTCTGCAATTCCATCAGCGACAAAAATGATTGCACGGCTGATGTCAGGAAATGCCGCAAGTAACAGCGTCGCAATTACAGCTCGCCTCAACGTATCGACAAAATCAATGCCCGCACCTGGCGCGCGAAACCATGCCATTACCACCGATATCGCAAAAAATATCGGGAGCATTAAATAATACATTCTCACAAATTCTTGATGAAGATCACGCGTGAGTGAGCCTAGAAGTTCAAACTGTGGCATCTTTAATTTCCTCCATCTAAGGGGGCAAGCTTCGTGTCTTTTGGCAGGCCACCGAACGCACTCGAAAGTCCATCGTATTGAGTACGAAACTGCGCTGACTGTACTTTCTCTTTTCGGTTTGATAATGCCATATTTTGACCCATCATTTTGAGCATCATTGAATTTGTCCTGAGAACCTGGGTTGTGACACCGATGAGAACCGCAATTGATTGAGCCGTTAACTTGGCCGCTCCTTGCGGATTTACGGATTGAGAGTGGTCGATGATTCTACGACTTTCATCATCGGCACGGTCGGCAAACTGGAATAGCGTTCCATTCATAGCAATACTTTCCGACGCCGATTGGTCTTGAGCCGCTTGTAGTCGCGACTCTCCCGTCTGAGGTATTCTTCCGTACAAATCTTGAATTGTTGATAATACTCGATCAGCCGTCTCAAGGTCTCCGTACAGGCCAGGATTGAATTTTGGGTTCAGCATCTGAATGACCGTGAGGCCATCTCTGATCCCTCGATTGATATCTCGAAGCAGCCCCAGTGTGTCTGAACCAGTTCCTAAGATTCGCTGTAGCTGTGCCAACTGCTGAAGGGCATTTGCTAAAATCTGTACCAGCACAGCCACGTCACCACCGAACAAATCGGCGCGACTGGGCTGTGGAATCATGAGAGCAATGCTCATGACTCCGACAACAACAATCCTCTTAATTTTTTTCATGTTATTTCCTTAGAGCCAGCAGCTAACCCATTCGGGTAAAGTGCGGCCGCTTTTTCGACGGCCTCTGGCAAAGAAAGGCCTTGCTTTCTCAACTCAGCAATCAAATTGTTATCCTGCGCATCTGAAGTGGATAACCAATACTCGATAGGACTCGGATAAATTCGAACAACTTGGCGATGGTCGCCTTCGATCATAAATCCTTCAGAGAATTCTCCCTTTCGCTGCTGCAATGAGTGAACAAGATTTAGTTCCTGCTCATTAAGTTTTAGTGTTTGTGCTAGAATTTCCGAATCACCACGTTGGAGCATCACAAATTTAGTCGCGGTGTTATTCAAAATCGCTGCCCCAATGGGTGACGCCACGATTTCTTCAACACCTTGAGTAATGAATGTAATTCCAGAACCAGTTTTTCTAAGTGTTCGTGCGCAATACTCCATAAAACCAGCAGCAGCTTCAGATTTAAGTAATTCCCAGGCTTCGTCCAAAATAATTCGTTTGCGATTTACTTTGTCGCCCTCAACCTGTGAAAGAATGAAGTCTGTCAGGATCAAAATCATTACGCTTTGTAAGTCGGGATGACTCGAAAGGCCCTTCAAATCAAAAGTGCAAATTTTAGCATCGGTCCGCAGACCCCCTTGCCCGTCAAGAAGTCGTCCATAAGGTCGCTCACCAGTCCAAAGATAAAGCATCTTTGAAATGGCTCGCATGGAGTCCTCTTCAAATACCGACAAGTATTTTGCAAGATCAGTTAGAGTCGGAATTTCTCCTTTGGGTCTGCGTGAGCGGTAGAGTTCAATAATTGCCCGTTCCAAAAGGGCACGATCAAGTTTTGCAAGCTTCGCCTTGTCGTTTTCTGCAACCATGCACTCAATAATTGCGAGTAGTGATTTTATCTTTTGATTGCTTGGTTCTTCCTTAGGATTTACTAAGTCAAAAGGATTGAGTTTGTAGTTATCAGTTAAGTTGATTTCTAAATACTGACCCTCAAGAGCTTCGGTTAGTTTCTTATAGGAACCACCAATGTCGATAATAAATACACGAAGCCCACGAGCTAACTCCTGAAGTAAAATGCAGTTATTCAAAAAACTTTTTCCAGCACCACTCGAACCTGTTACAAGCGCATTGTAATTTGGCAGTCCTGGATCAAATGGATTGAAGCTCACAAGTCCATTCAAACGATTCCGAAATATAACTGCTGGATCACTATCGCCAACTCGTGGGCCATAGATCGGCAAAAAGTCGGCAAGATTGTGAGTCTTCATTTTTCTAGCACGCTCTAAATTTATTGGTGCCGCAGGAAAAGTGCCCTTCAAAATCTTCCAGCTTCCAACGGTTTCCTCTAAACCTTCAGAGCCTTGAAGAGAACGGAATCTTGCTAATACCTCTCGAACCTCGCGATTGAGTTTTTTATTTCCATCGGTTGTGGCTGGAGCCCTAAGTAATATACTCATCTGAACCGCATAAATTCTTTGCCCAGTTGCAAGCAGTTCCCGAATCAACTCTTCTGTAGAGGAAAGTTTTGTTTCGCTTTCAAGGTCGCTGGCTTTGTTTCCTTGAGTCAGCGCCATCGAGTGGGCCATCTTGCGCTTTTGTTGCAGTTTGGCCATTTCAGAAGCCTGTGGCGGCACCTCAAGCGATAGTGTCAGTGTGTAATGAAATGGCAGTCGCAAAAACCGAGAAAGTTGTCCGGCAAATGTAATTTCTGGCAAGGTTTTAAGCGTCACTAAGCGATGGCTATGCCCATCTAGGGTGAACTGGTCATAACTTAAAACCAAATCTCCAAAAATCAATTGCTCGCGTGGTGACTGGAGAGCCAGCCAATCAGCTTCATCTAGCACCTGCGGAGCAAGATCTGGCCCCGCAGGAGTTACAATTTGGGGTGTGGGTTCACTATCAGCTCGCTTTGGATTAAAAAAACGATAGACATTGGAAATCAATTCTTCTCTGGGAAGACTTTTGCTAAATAATCCCAAAGACTCCAGTGCCGAAACTAAAGTGTCAACATTCTGGCTTAGAGCTTCTAGAGTTTCCTGATAGGCGACCCCAGCTTTGTCTGAAAAATCTGACTTTCGCTTCCAAAATGAAGATTTTTTCTGACCAACCATCTCCGTGCGAATATAAATACAAAGCTCTGGCCGATAGAGTTCCTTTTCATTTATTGCTGCGACTAGAGAATATTCACGATGTTTCGCAATACTTTTTATTAAGGGATGAGCCTCATTCGTCTGAGACTTCTTGTGTTTTTCGATGAGGTCAGAAAAATCGGAACCCACACCTAAAACAAATTGCAGGGTAGTGCCTTCGGTCACTGAGTCAAGAGCCGCTCTCAACCCGTGAGTCAATTGATTCACCTCGCTATCAGAAAGACACTCGATGTCGATCAGCGATACTTTGAGTCCGCTCACCAATGATCCATCAATCAGAACAGTGTGACTGAAAGGCTCGCTAAAAAAATCCCAATAAGGAAGCTCATGAGAAAGACTTGCATCTTTCTTTTTTGAAATAGACTTCATTCTAATTTTCCTTTCTAAACTTTCGATATTTACGATCAGCTCGTCCTGCGGCTTTGTAAGATGGCTGGGCAATGATTTCCCCAAGGTGTTGAAGGTAGTTGTCCGGCTTTCCGCGTTTTGAGAAGAAGAGGAACGACGCTAATAAAAGCGTCGTTCCCCATACTAGCGGATAGCGAAAGGACGATGATCCAAACACCAAGTTTGTTGCTGCCAAATTCATGAAGATCAAAAGCAAGTCTGGTAATTCAAAACCAAACAGTTTTGTTTTCATTTCAAGAGCCCGTGCAACCTTTGTTGTGAGTAGTCCTTGGCTTTCCATTATTCACCTCGTTTTTTAGCGAACAGTTTGGCCAATGAAATCGACAATCGCCTGTGCGCCAAAGCCGAAAATACAGCCAAGAATCGCATAGCCGATGTGTTGCTTCGCATTTGGATTCCCAGTGAAGAGAGAAAGCGCGGCTAGCGCGATCCCAATCACTGACAAAAGAGGCAAAATCACGCCAGTAAGTTTATATTTAATCCCCTCAAGACTAGATTCGAGCCCCGCATGGGCTAGGTCAGGAAATAAAATCGCAAGTGACAAACAGAGACCAAGAATCAAAAAACATTTTTTATTTTTCATTTGAGTTCCATTTTTAAAGAATTGAAAACTCAAATAATCGCGCAGAAAAATATCGTATTAAGCAGCTTCGCCGGTCATCCCCTCTGGTTGAGGTAAGGACACTGAATAGGCCGACGGTTCCGGGTGTGTACTCATGTAGATAGGTTTGTCTAGCAAATCGAAGTCAATTGTCACGAGACCCTGAACAGTATCAATCACGCCGTTACCGACAATATTCCAGAAATATTTATTTTTACTCAAAGGATTCTTATTGGGTTCCCTTGTCATTACTAAATATTTTGAAGCATCATTTTGGTTTAGGATTAGATAAAACCGCTCATTCACAAAAGTCCACAAGCGAAGAGTGAACATGGATTGACCCTCTTTAAGGTAAGCCATCCCCACACTTTTTGTTTTTGTCAGTTTTCCAGACACATCTTTTTCTCCCTGATAAACCTTAAAACGATAAAATTTGTCATTTTCATTTTGAGCTACTGATTTTGTTTCCATATTTTTTCCTTTTTTATTTACGCCGCATTCAGCGCAGTTGTTTGAGCTACGGACTTAGAAAGTCCTAATTTAAGATTGTTAATGGCCGTTTCGACGAGAGAGTCAGCTTCTTTCCAGCTAATCCCCATTGTGTGGGCCACTTGAAAAATTGAGCATTTCTCCCAAAATCTCAATTGAATTGCTAACTGCTGTCGCCAACTTAGACGCAACAGATGTTGATGAAGGACCTCATAGTTATTTAATGACAGTTGATTGCGAAGCTCTGGATCAAGTTTATTTTTCATATTTATGCCTCCTCAAAATAAATCTCTGCGCGAACAATACATTGATCTCTTTGCCTCTATGCGGTTGTAATTTTCTAAATCCAAATCGGACTTGGTCACAGCTTTAAACATTCGATTAAAATAATATTTAACCTGAGGAAGGAGTTTTGGGCGTCGATTGGGACTCAAAAAATCCTCTGGAGTTTTCGCCTTAACCTCTTCTTCCGTTGAATTTTGTTTATTTTTTTTCATAGCTTCTCCTGGCTTAATTCTTCTCAAGATGCCAAAGACTCAGATTCCCAAGTCTCATCGTTTGCATTTTGCTCAGTTGGGTTCATGTGACTGATCTCAAGCGATCTAACTGCCGCATAGCAGGTCTCAGCATCTTCGTAATGATCTTCGAAATGTAGGCAGTTCGAACAATGCGCATAACTGTTCAAATGCTCGAACGAGCGTGAGCCGCAGCGTGGGCAGTCGGTATAGTATGATTTTCTAGACATGGATTCTCCCCCTTGTTTGTGACGGAAACTTTTTGTTCCCTCACATATATAAATTGCAAGGCGTGCCAACTTTTTCACGAAACAGAGTTAGCTCGTTAAGATCAGTGAAGAATGTATGTGTTTTTGTGGTTTTGAAAATACTCAATTACCATCAGAATCTCTGAGGGTAATTTCGAGAGAAAATACAAGTTCACTAGAGAAATTTCGTAGTTAGATCAAGCCACAGAAATTCTGATGGACCACAGGGATTCTGTGGCGTGAAAATCATTAACTATTCCAGGAATGGAAGGAAAAATTCCTCGGTGCAATTCAGCCAACCTAGTTTAGAAACAGCTTGTTTTCTTACGTCTGTGTCTATTTGAAGAGGAGTTTTTGCAATATAGTCTTTGGCGCAGGTTTCAGAATTGTTACGGACAAGTGTTTTTAAATACTCGATGGCATTGTCTGTGCTAAACGGCGGGCCAATCTCTTCTTTAAAATTGGAATCCAGACTTGTCCATATCGCTGCTTGGCAGTCTGTTGTTTTAAGCCAATGTTGAATTTGCGTTGTTATTGGATCTTCTGTTTTCTCATCGAGAGTGACGGATCTAATGATCCTAGGTTTTGATGATCCTTCACGAATCATCAAATTATTTTCGGCGTGACCTAAATCGTTGGATTGGTGAACTGCCCAATAAGTAGGTTGGTCCTTCGCTCCATCGAGCAAAACTAGCGTTAGGCGATCTCCAGAAGAGATTCTGGCATATTCTACAGGAAGTAGCGGGCCATTCCGTTTCCACTTTCCACCACCTAGAAGATGAAGCCTTCTTTTGCCCGTTCCTATATTCCAAATGAGTGAGCCCCATCCAATTACAGCAATTTTCATAATTCTCCCTGCGCTTTACAAAGAATCACCAAGCTTGAACCTTTCAGTCTACAACTGATCTCAGCGCATGATCTGCATTTCAAAATCATGGTTTTGTAATATTTTCATACTCCCGCAGAGATTCTGTGGTTCTGACCCCAGCCAAAATTCTTACACAAAATTAGGAGCTTGGCGATTTCCACAAGCAAAGACATCCTCTTACCCTCAGAATCTCTGAGGGTAATTAAGGTGATTTCTGCTGTATTTGTGCTATAACGCATATTGTTATAATAATGGGGAGTTCATAATTACGCGCAATTGTTACTGATTTCACCGCTGATCTAATTTTGGCCTCTCAATTGCTTTTAGGGAAAACGAGAAGGTCACGAGCGCCTTTGAATTTTTCGGGGGATGTATGAAAGCGTTGGGTCTAAAAACAAATATTGGTGGCGAGTCCTTGGATTTATCCAAGCTGCTGCTTCCATTTTTATACAATTCACTTCGTATCGAAGAAGGCCATCGCCCTGTTGGGTTTCGATTTTCAAAACACATTTTTAATATCGTTGCGAATCTGAATGGCCGCGAGATTGTTGTCTGCGGTGAAGCTGAGACTCGTGAACTGGCTTATGCCAAAGTCACTTCTGAACTGATTGAACGGTCAGCCTTACTTACAAATGCCGCTAAGTACGGCGTAGGTACAAGCAATGGCTGGGCAGCGCACCCAGATAGAAAGCAAGCAAAAATCAATGCCACGCTAGAATTAGTTGAGCGCGATGCCGTACTTGCTCAGTGGTATTCTTCAACTCCATTTTTACAAATAGACTCCGTCTCATTACCGATTGAAATTCAAAGCTGGGCGTCGCAAGAGTTATCTCGCTCAGAGTATCCAAAGCTTATTTTACTACTTTCAAGCAAGGGATTCGGCCCATCAGTTACTTGTATTTTACAAAATGAGCATGGCTTTGGTGTCAGTGCTCATTGTACAAAATCAGAACTATATCAATCTGTCGTCGGTGCGATTACTGAGGCGTGCCGAGCTGCTCACTCTTCAATCCGCAAAGAGCATTGGAAAAACTCATTGAAATTAAAAAATGGAGTTTCTGGCTTACTCGATCCGAGTACTCATGGAGTTTATTACGCATATCACGAGCCATTCCCTAAATGGATGTTTGGGAAAAGCATTTCGTATGTCGATGCAAATTCACTTTGGACAGAAAGAGTTGCTGAAGTCCTCTTTGACTCACAATTTAAATTTCAGTCAGTGATGGAGCTCCCAATCCACGTCGGGTTTACAACGCACCCTCAGGCGTTTGAGCTTATTTGGGAACGTACTGACGCCAAAGAAATTTCTCAAAGCATCGGCGCAAAAAGATTAAATTTAAAATCAGAAACAATAAACGGGAATCCGCATATTGTTTCCTAAAAAAGGGGGAGTGAGTATGAAAACGAATATCGCGGCATTAGCCGCCCTGGTGAGTATGATTCAGATACCGCACGCATATGCTGATGGTAGCTCTTTTACGCCACTTGAAAATCTGCCGCCCGAGCAACGGCAACAGATTTCTGAAAAGCTAAATGATCTTGCCAAAAATATGGAAATTGATTGGGACAATATTGTGGTTGGAATTGGCGAAAGTGGTCGTATTACTTTTAGGAACAAAGAAGATGTACGTCTACAGGCTGCGGGAGGCTTTAGCTGTTTGGCCGCTAAAACTGAAGAGTGCTCAAAATGATTTTTCGCGTGGTGCTTTTATTATCTATAGCACTCGCACCTTGGAGGTCTGTCATGGCAGAGCAAAGTTCGCACACCATTAAAACATATTTGTCATTTGCTTATCCTGTCGATCCTGCAAATGTAAAAACACTCGTCGATCTAGATATCTCATACGCTTTGTCAACAGCATTGGTCGATTGGAACGATTCGAGGAATCTAAGCGCAGGACTGGCTGAGCAAGTTGAATCTTCAAATCCAAAAGAACTCCTATTGCGACTTCGACCAGAAGCTAAATGGTCTGACGGTTCCTCTGTCACCGCGAAACAAGTTATTCGCAGTATAGATCATGCAAAGAAACTTCATGATGAAGCCATGAATGGCTTATTTGAAATGATTACGTCCATCGAGGCAAAAGACGACCGAACCTTAGTGTTCAAATTAAATCGTCCCGTCGGACAAAGCCAGATTCTACACAAATTGACGGAACCAGTTTATGGAGTTGTCTTTATCAATGAAAATGGGACTATGGATCTTGCAAAAACAACTGGCCCGTTCAGTCTAAAATCAGGCTCACCACAAGAGCTGATAATGACGGTAAATCCACATTGGTATGCTTATCACGCAGCGATGGCCAAAGAAGTCATCGTTCGGCAGCCATCTAGGGGTGCAAAGGCTGAAGAAGAAGGTTTTGCCAGCGATCCCTGGCCAAATCTCACCACGGCATCGTCATTAATGTCTGAGACGAGTGAAACAAATTTCAAAAAACAACATTACTCAATTTGGAATCGCAATTTAGACCGTCTCTTTTTCTTTTCTCCCAGTGAACGACTCAGAACAAATACAGGAAGATCACTTGTTCAAGTTATTAGAGCCAAACTTGATCGCACTTTGTTATTGAAGGGTCTTGGTGGCTATCGCCTGAGTGAACAGTTTTTTCCTCCTGGCTATGTGATCTTCGATCCAGAATTTAAGAACACGAGCAGCACTCCTGAGTTACCGGCGGCGTTTAAGAAAAAACCATTGCAATTACTTGCAGCGGAAGGTCGTGTTGGTAAGGCACTTCAGGATAATATCACTGCGGCTGTAAAAGGTATAACTGGAATAGCGCCGCAATTTACGATTGTGCCTCTCAATAAAATTGCTGAGGCACTTACAGCGGGTCAGTACGACATTGCGGTGCTAACAGTAGCAGTCAACGATCCCAATGTTGAAGGTCCCGTTTCATTTTTATTCGGTATGAACCCCCCTCTGATCGCCAATGGCATCAATGAGCAAGGCAACTTCAAGGCACGGGTGATAAAGGCTCGATCCCAAGATGAAAAAGTTAGAAATGCTGCATATAGAAATATTTTTACCGAAGCTACCAACGAAGGATGTGTTCTGCCGCTATTTCACTTCTCCTCGATTGCAATAGCCCGTGAGGGAATTGATCTTTCAAAAGTTCCAACTACTGATGAAACAGTGGCATTTGCAAAAATAAGGTTTAAATGAAAAGCAGCAGAACCGTCCAAACATTCATGCAAGGAGCACTTCTTCAACACGCAAGTTTGGGGTTTGTATTTCTGATTGTAATTGCGCTCGCGGTTTCGTTCTTTCTGACTCACGAACAGGCGGCGACTGATCTTCAAGAATCGGCCCGCGCCACGGCTCAAGCGTTCAAAGATCGTATTCTTGATGGCGACATCCGTTCGGTTGAGTCTCAAATACATGAAGTCTTACAGCTCAAAGATGGTGAGGTTGCAAAGATTTTGAAAAAAGATCACTCAGCGATTTATAATCCATTTAGTGGTTCGCAAAAAATTCAGCTTTGCCCATCTTCGGGAATCACTTGCTTTGATGGTTATTTGGGCCAAGCACGAGTTGAATTTCCAATTTCTCTAGATAGTTCAGGTAAAGAACCATTTCGATACCTTTATTTGTCGCGCTCTGTGCATCTTAACTGGTCTTTCTTGATTACGGTTTTTGTTGTGTTTTCGATTGGCTATTTGGCACTAATTGTAGCCTTCTTACGAATTTCTAAAATTGCTTCACGCCGTTTAGGAAATGAAATTGAGACTTGGGCAGCCCGGATTAAAGAAAACCCAAAGGATGCGATACCAGCCCAGCAGCCACCATTTGCAGAGCTTGGCCCATTGAGAGTTGCCCTTGAAGGATTAAATTATCAAATTGAAAAATTTGAACGAACTGCAACCGACAAGGCAAAGCTTTTAATTTTGCGAGGCATCGCGCATGACATTCTTACCCCTGTATCCCAGCTTCAGCTTAACTTAGCTACGCTAGAGCACCGCCTTCAATCAAACGAGCACAACGAGATCCTATCCGACATTATGGATTCCTTGCGCAAGGTCACCGGGATTGCATCGCAAGTAAAAACTCTTCGGGAACCAACTTCAATTGAAGATACGGATCTTGTAGCAACTACGCTTGGAGAAGTAAAAGCCTTGAGTGAATCTGAAGAAATCACGGCGAAGTCGATAAAACTAGAATTTAAAACTGAATTCAAAAATGTGTCGTGTGGTTTTTCTAAGACAGATATTTCACGAATAATTGCGAATCTGGTACAAAATGCAGCAGACGCTTCATCGCCAGGTGGGATCATCAATGTAAACATTGGATCAGAAAATGGAATGGCAACTCTTTCTGTGCAAGATCAAGGGCGCGGCATACCTCCCGATGCGAAAGCCCGTGTGTTTGATCCCGACTTTACGCTGAAGCCAGGCACCGGAACCGGCCTGGGACTCGCCGTAGTAAAATATATTTGTGACAAGCGGTCCGCTAAAATTTTTCTAGAAAGTGAATTAAATCTCGGCACTACTTTTACAATTCGCGTCCCGTCGCCGGAGGTGAAAAGTGTATAGACTCCTAATCGTCGATGATGATGTCAAAAATCTTAAGGCTACTCAGTCATTTCTATCAAGTAATGGTTATGACGTTACAACTTCAGCGTCACCAACAGAAGCTCTTGATTTACTCAAAGAAACGGAGTTTGCACTGGTGCTGTTAGATTATCAAATGCCAGAAATGATGGGCGATATGCTTGCATCAATGGCATATAAAGAAAATCCAAATCAGCAGATTGCAATGTACTCGTGTGACCTTTCTCGCGAAGCTTTGAAAAATAGTATGCGTGCGGGAGCTGTCGACTTTGTTGATAAAAGCATGGCTCCAAAAGATCTCCTGACAACGGTTGCCTCTTTTTGCAATCGCTACGAAGAGGCGTTTCGTACAATTCGGCCCGAGGCTTCAAAATCTGAAAGCAGAAAGTTGATTGAAGCTATTGGTATGGTTGGCCAATCTCAATCTCTCGCTGAGACTGCAATTACCGTCCAAAAATTTGCCGCAGCCTCAGATACCTCCGTGCTGATTCGTGGAGAGTCCGGCACTGGTAAAGAGCTAGTTGCTAAGGCAATGCACCGATTATCTGCTAGAGCCAAAGGAAACTTTGTTGCCATCAACTGTGCTGCCATTCCAAGAGAGCTATTGGAGTCCGAATTATTTGGTCATAGAAAAGGCTCATTTACGGGAGCGGTTGCGGACAAGATGGGTAAATTTGAGTTTGCCAATAATGGGACTATCTTCTTGGATGAGATAGGCGATATGCCAATGGAACTACAAGTAAAGCTCTTGCGCGTGCTACAAGAGCGAGAAATTGTTCCCGTGGGAGCAAGAAGCCCTCAGAAGGTAAATGTAAGAATTGTTTGCGCCACCCATAGGAATTTGGAAACGCTCATTGCTAATGGAAGTTTTCGCGAGGATTTATTTTATCGCATCAAGGTTGTTCAGGTTGAAATTCCACCACTACGAAGTCGTGTGGACGATATTGAACCATTAGTTGCGCATTTCACGGATCGCTACAATAAAAAATATGGCACAAAAAAATTCTTCCAACGCAGAACACTTGATGTGTTCAAACGTTATTCATGGCCAGGAAACGTTCGCGAGCTAGAGGCAATGATAGAACAGCACTTGGTGATTTCAGACGAGTCTATGATTGGTCCCAGCGATTTAGATTTGAAACTGTATGGAAATCAAGTTGAGACAGTTGCGGGGCTCACATTTGCTAGGTTTCGGGAGATGAAAGAGAGCGAAGAGTCCCATTTTCTCCACTCTGCATTGCAGGAGTCCGGTGGCAACAAAGCCGAGGCCGCGCGCCGCCTTGATATTTCTCCGAATCATCTAAGGCATTTGCTGAAGCAGTAGTGGGCTGGGGAGTCTATAAACCCTTGAGAAGATCCTCTAGATTGATTTCCAGCGCTCTGCAAAGGCCCAAAAGAGTGGAAAACTTCATATCTCGTTCGCCTCGACAAAGTTGATACAATGTTGGCTTCGCTATCGTATCGTGAAATTCCAAGGCGAAAGCATCCAAGGACTTATAACCTTTTTCTTTCAAAATTATTTTTTGAATCCTTTGCCCTAAGGTTTTTAATACGTCTCTATTCTCCTTTTTAAGTCGTTTTGTAGCCATCCTTCTCCTCGTCCGAGTATGAAACTCTTTACAAGGAGGCTACTGGATGTTATTTGGTAAAAAGTCCGAGTATGAAACTATTGAGGCCAATCTAATGATAAAAACAGCCTTTAATTTTGTAAGATCTTTTCCCTTAAATATGAAAATTGCTATGGTTCTTAAAGGACTACGACGTACAGCGCGGATGAATGTGGTCAGCGCAGCAAAATCAAGTGGCCTTAGTGTTTCTAAACTTATTAAGTATGAGCTGGGAATAAAGCCAGCAGCCATGTGCGACCTCTACAAGCTGCTGAAGCTATATCGGGCCAATGAGGAAACTATTTTTTTATTTTGCACCGCGCCAGTAAGTTTTAAGGGTTCTTTGGGGTTAGGCTGGCTGCTGGCTAAGCATATTGGCAATAAACGCAGCCTTTTGCAGAGCAGTCAGGGGTTTAAATCTATATTTTAAATACTCAAGAACAACACGATCCGCCCGACTTTCCCTTTTTGTTCAGACGACTTTTAATAATTTGTACCCCATAGGTAATGCCAAAAACAATCACTCCAAATCCTAATAGTCCAACGATGGCCTTAAATAATTCCATACTTATATCTCCTAAATTTTTTGAGAATTTAATCTCAATGCATTACCAATCACAGAAACCGAACTCAAGCTCATGGCCGCAGCCGCGATCAAAGGGCTAAGTAGAATTCCAAACACTGGATACAAAATACCAGCTGCCACTGGAACTCCGAGACCATTGTAAATAAATGCAAAAAATAAATTTTGCTTTATATTTCTGAGTGTCATTTGGCTTATTGACCTTGCACGAACAATTCCTCTGAGATCGCCTTTTACAAGGGTAATGCCTGCGCTTTTCATGGCAACATCAGTTCCAGTTCCCATCGCTATACCGACATGGGCTTGTGCCAAGGCGGGAGCGTCGTTAATCCCATCTCCGGCCATGGCTACAAAAAATCCCTTATCTTGAAGCTGTTTTACCTTTTGTGACTTTTGCTCTGGTAAAACTTCTGCGATCACTTCGTCCACCTGAATTTGTCTGGCGACAGCCTCAGCAGTTAACTTATTGTCTCCAGTAAGCATAACCACTTTAATTCCATCAGCTCGTAACTTTTGGATGGCCTCTTTCGTTGTTTCTTTAATGGGATCAGCAACGCCAATGAGACCAATAATCCTGTCTTTGTCGCCAACAAACATAACCGTTTGTCCCTGATTTCTTAGATCGTCAGCAGTTGATAAAGGCTTATCGACTGAAGAAATATCAGAAAATAACTTGCGGTTTCCGAGTCGGTATTGAACTCCAGAAATTTCTCCATAAACACCTTGACCAACAATTGATTGAAATTTCTCAACAGCCACTAGGTCAATACCTCGCTCTTTGGTGCCACTGATTATGGCAGTGGCCAAAGGGTGTTCACTTCCTTGCTCTAAACTTGCCGCAACTTTTAAAACTTCATCTTCGCTAAGGTCTGAAGTTGTTTTAACTGTCACAAGTTTAGGCTTGCCCTCTGTCAGAGTGCCCGTTTTATCCACAATAAGAGTGTCTATCTTTCTCATGAGTTCGATAGCCTCGGCATTTTTAAAAAGTATTCCTTGGGTGGCTGCACGCCCGGTCGCCACCATAATAGACATCGGTGTTGCAAGACCAAGAGCGCAGGGGCAAGCAATGATCAACACCGCAACGGCATTAAGAAGTGCATAAGCTGCTTTTGGTTCTGGCCCCCATACTCCCCAAATAACGGCTGTGCTGATAGCTGCTAAAATAACAGCGGGTACGAAATACCCAGAAACCTGATCAGCCAGTTTTTGTATTGGCGCTCGGCTTCTTTGTGCTTCTGCTACCATTTGCACAATTTGAGATAGTAGAGTTTCTTTTCCAACCTTTTCAGCTTCAATAATAAAACTGCCGGTGCCATTGATTGTTGCACCTATAACTTTTTCTCCTGTCAATTTCTCAACCGGAATTGGCTCTCCGGTAATCATTGACTCATCAACATAAGACTGCCCAGAAATAACCCTTCCATCGACAGGGATTTTTTCTCCTGGACGAACTCTCAAGCGATCCCCGACGTGAATCTGATCTACTGGAACATCAATTTCTTCGCCAGATGGCAACACCCTTCTGGCATTTTTAGGAGCCAATCCAAGAAGTGCCTTAATTGCTGCGCCAGTTTGGCTACGCGCCTTGAGTTCTAAAACTTGCCCTAAAAGTACAAGTGTGACAATCACAGCGGCTGCTTCAAAATAAAGAGCCACTTCTCCGGAATGATCTTTAAAGCCTTCTGGAAATACCTGCGGAAAGAGCACAGCAATCAAACTATAGAAGTACGCAACTCCCACTCCAAGGCCAATCAGGGTAAACATATTGAGAGATTTATTTTTGATCGACTGCCAAAATCGAACAAAAAATGGCCATCCTCCCCATAGCACGACGGGAGTTGCAAGAATCACCTCAGTAATACTCATACTTCGAGGAGAAAACGTCTCAGATAAAAAATGCCGCCCTCCCATGGTGATAAGTAAAAGTGGGAAACTTAAAATTGTACTTATCCAAAAGCGCTTTCGCATATCGAGATATTCAGATTGATCCTCCTCATGCTCTAAAGAAACTTCAGTGGGCTCCAAGGCCATTCCACAAATCGGGCAAGTCCCAGGACCAATTTGTTTGATCTCAGGATGCATTGGACATGTGTATTCAACGTCTTTAGGCTGCGTTTTGTTTTTCTTTACTGGATCGAGATAAATTTCAGGATTGGCATCGAACTTTGTTTTGCATTTGGGATTGCAGAAGTAATAGTCAACACCGTGGTAAGAAGAACTTCCACCCTTTGCTGTAGTTGGGTCAACTTTCATGCCGCACACAGGATCAGTATGATCTTTTATAATCCCATCATCTATGTACTTATGCGGCGAGGGGTGCGTATGATGATTGTTGTGTGATTGATCCGTTGTCATAAAACCTACTTTCGCTAAAGATAAAAATGAACCATAAGCCACAGAAGATCAGCTTTTGATTTCGTGGCTATGACCTCTTCTTTTTGCCAAGAGGTTACAACTTCCAGGTGTGGTCTTGGAAAAAACTGAATGCCAATTCCATAAGCCTCTTGTTCTGAATTTAGATCACTTGAATTTAAATATTTTTTGTCGAAACTTAAAAAAGAAATAAATCCCTGGAACCATTCATAATTAAGTCGATTACTCGTGACATAGCCACGCTGTGTGGCTTGAGTCGCTTTAATTTCTTTGTCCTGCCAATCAAGTTCAGACATAAGAAACATCTGTGGGGAAAAAACAACAATAAACCAAGGTCCGCCCACCCAGCGTTTATTGATGTCATCCTCTCCACGATAAATACTAAACCCAAGCTTATGCTTCTCTGCAAGAAAGTAGCTAATGCTTGCCGTTCCTGCTTTCTCTTTTAAGTAGGAATACTGATCACTTCTTAAGGAACCATCAATATAGGTTAAATAGCCACTCCAGTTTTCACCAAGGTATGCTGCTTCCAAGTTGTAAGTTTCAGTATCAAAGCCAAACCCCAAATCCTTTCTCACATAAAGATTGTGGTTAGGATCATTCAACCCATAGAAACGAAGAAATTTTCCCGCTCGAAGGGAAACTGTTTCTTGTGGTCGATATATCAAATAATGTCGCCTACTAAAAAGGCGGCTATCCGATTGTGCACCAGTGCGAATTTCTTGACGCCCAATCGAGGCTGCCGCTGCCCATTTTTCAGAATTGTAACCAGCCTCAGCGTCGGCTTGCATAAGAATGGCTCGTCCTTCTTTTTTATTCTGATCCTCTCGATGAATTTGCACGCCACGAATATACGCGCCTAGCAATACTTTCTCGTCATGCGTGAGCTTGCCATAAGCAAAATATTGCTCACCATCCTTGGCCCAAGAGCTAAGAGTTTCCTTAGAGAGTTCCCGACCATAAGGGGTGAGCAAGCCCCCACCAGATGGACTTAAATGACATGATGTGCAGTTGGTATACCCATGACGAGATAGTTCAGGATAAGCACTAACTAGATTCGGAAAACAAATCAGAATAAATAAAAGTAATCCGATCCAGGACCCCATGAATTAAAGACTTTCAATCTTGCCAAAATAATTGACCTCAACATCCACTTTTTCTGCAACAGTGATGCCGGAGAAAGAAGGAATCGCAATCCCGTAATCAGTTAGAACGATTGAAAATCTCGCTTGTCCTTGCAGATTTTCTTTAGATACTGCTCCGATTTCCATTTCGCCTGAAATTTCTTTTTCGATTCCGTGAAGCCGCAACTTTCCTTGAAAACCTACTTTCATAGGTGTTGGATTTTGCCAGTAAGTCTTTGGTAACTCAATTTTAGCCAGAGTCAGCTTTACATTTTTAAAATCTTCTTTTCCCGTTTCAAGATACTTTTCCTTCATGTGTCGATCTCGAAGTGAAATCCCAGTTTCAAAGTCTTCAAGATTGAGCGCGATTATTCCCTCTATGCCACTTTCCTTAAAGGTGATTTTCCCCTCGGGCTTGGCTTTGTTACCTCTAATTTTTAGAGCACTTGGTCTTCCAATGGCTAAAAATTCCACTGAGCTTTTATCTTTCTCAATAGAAATAGTTGGAACTGCGTGAGCGATAGTGGAGATAAAAATTGAAAAAAGAACAAAATATTTCATAAGTAGCCTCATCTGATATTGATTGTCCCTTTGGACTGATTAGCCGCTCCGTGAATTCCGCAAGCAAAATCAAAAGTTCCCCGCTGAGAGGCGGTTAGTACCAGCCGTGCAGATTCCCCGCCCATTGCCATTATCTCTAGTGATAAGCGTGGAGCTTTCATGAGGTACATTTTATCTTTTGATTCAAGACGAAATTCCACAGCTTCACTCTCTTGAAGTTCAATTTGCAGTGGTGAACATGTTCCGTTTTCACCGCGAACTACAACTGTGCGAGAAGCGGGTTTTAACTCGCGCAGAATGCGCTTGTCATACAGACGATCAAAACCTCTATTTCTTTCATCTAACCCTAAACCTTTGGCAAGACTGTAGGCCGTATGGGCATCCTTATTTTTCATTGTCCTATCTGCATTACCCAGGCTCAATTCTTGGATGGTACCAAAGGCTTCAGCACTGATGGTAGAAAGAGTTGTTGCCCACATAAGTGCCGTATTGCCTTCTAAATCCTGAGCGTCCATATTTGGCTCATTTTGAATAAAACTTGCAATAATATCTGAATCGCCAGAATTTCTGACGAGTTTTATCAATGGAGTTTCATTATTTTTCGGGTCCCTAGCATTAAGCAAAGCGCCACGACTAATCATTAAATCAAGAACTTCTTTAAGAGCTGGTGAAATAGGATTCTGCACCCCAGGTGTCTGCGCACCGCTTGTCCATAGACCATTTTTGTCGCCTAGAATTTTCTGAGGAAGATACTCACCACACCTCAGATCGGTAGCATAAAGAAAAGCAGTACAGCTTTTTTCATTTTTATCGTTCGGACCCGCTCCACATGTTAAAGCTTCTTCTACGTCGCGAATATTCCCAACTTCAATTCCCTTAAAAAGAACTTCTTTATACTTTTTATCACCACAAGTAATGGGTGCTGGCTTAATTAGCGCATCGGCAGGTTCGCCGGAAACAACGCAATCCATTTCGAGCTTCAAAGGCAGATATAATGCTCGGCCTTGACTCTGGGAAATTCCTTTTAGAAAGGAAAATATTCGTGTATGAGGTTTACTCTCAGTAACAAAATGTAATGCGTTGCCATCAGCATCTCTTAAGAGATTTTTTTCGATACCTTGGGTTCCAATTCGCCCAAATACAGGATCAATGTATGTAATTATCGCCCTTTCATATACTTCAATATTCAATTCAACTTTGATGCCGTCCTGCCGAATAGTTTCGCATGTTATCGTTTCTGTCAGCGCAGTAGTAGGCAGAATAAACGCAGTGAATAGAAATAATATTTTCATAGTGTTCCTTCTTTCATTAGTCTTTTGCCCCTCGATTAATCCATTCGGAGAGAATTCTTATTTCTTCTTCGGAGAGCTTGGAGAATCCGGTCGGCTGACCCGATTC
>Ga0105164_10000915_pt1 | contig 19266 bp, 15 predicted proteins | sample VDWuncwatermetaG_FD_89674 | JGI IMG/M metagenome (GOLD analysis project Ga0105164, IMG submission 89674) | Wastewater microbial communities from Netherlands to study Microbial Dark Matter (Phase II) - VDW unchlorinated drinking water | ecosystem: Environmental > Aquatic > Freshwater > Drinking...
GGGTCGGTACCATCGTCGCCCGTGATCGCACCGGCGTCTACGAGTACCTTCCCGCGTCCATCCGGACATTTCCCGACCAAGAACGGTTATGCCAAGTTCTACGCGATGCCGGGTTTCGTCAGGTGTCGTACAAGAACCTCAGCGGCGGCATTGTCGCAATACACGTCGCCACGAAATGAGAGTGCTCACGTTAACGAGGTAGCAAGTCATTAGATCCTTGAGATTGAAACTTTCCCACCTTTCAACGTGATAACGTCTCGACCATGACTTCGATTCTCTACATCTTCCTCCCCTGCAAGATGGTCTATCCCATTGGGATCACCTACTTGGCGGATTTTATCCACCGGCGAAAACCGGATGTACGTCAGCGCATTCTCGATCTCTCGTTGTTTCCAGTCGCGCAGCGCAGCCAAGCCATTCGCGACGCCGCGACGGAGTTCAAGCCGGACCTGGTCTGCTTCTCATGGCGGGACATTCAAATCTTTTCACCGCATGAGGGCGATTCGTCGTTAGAGCATGCGTTTAATTTCTATTTTGCCAGCAACCCGTTCAAGCGAATCACCGCCTCCATCGCAGGCGTCAAGCAGCTCTATCGCTATTACAATCACATCTATACGATCCTGTCGTACCCGGCGCTGATCCGCAAAGAGTTCCCAAAATCCCAGATTATGATCGGCGGCGGAGCCTTTACGGCGTTTGCCGATCAGTTGATCGAAAAACTCCCGGAAGGCACAATCGGCATCCTTGGCGAAGGGGAAGACGCCATCCTGAAGGTCATTGAAGGCCGCTCGATTGAAGATGAGCGGTACATTGTCAAAGAAGGTAACCAGATCCGAAAAGGCCAGCAGGGTTCCCCCGCGCTGTTAGATGCGCTCACGGTCGATCTGCCCTATCTCACCTCGATCTTCCCTCAATATGGGAAATATATTGGTGAATCGATCGGTGTGCAGTCCAAGCGAGGCTGCCCCTATGACTGCGCCTTCTGCCTCTATCCCTACATTGAAGGCAAGCGGGTGCGGTACCGGCCACCGGAGATGGTCGTCAAAGATATTTCCCAGCATTACCATCAGTGGGGTGCCCGTCGTTTCTGGTTCACAGATGCCCAATTCATTACGGGCAAGGAAGCCTATCCGCAATGTACGGAAATCCTTGAGCGAATTGTGGCGGAAAAACTCGAGATCGAGTGGTCCGGCTACATCAGAACCTCATTGATTACCCCTGAGTTTGCCAAGCTGATGGTCCGTTCTGGGGTCGGCGACCTGGAGGTAGCCATCACCTCCGGTTCACAGGAGGTCCTGAACAATCTCCACATGGGATTCAAGCTGGAACGCTTGTACGATGGCTGCCGCTATTTGGCAGAAGCCGGCTTCAAGGGCAAGGTCATCCTCAACTATTCCCTCAATAGCCCTAAGGAGACGGAAGAGAGCCTGCTTCAAAGCGTCGAGTCCTACAAGATGGTGGCCTCGATTCTTGGCGAAGAGCGTGTGTTTCCATTGATGTTTTTCTTAGGCATCCAGCCAAATACCGACCTGGAACAACGCCTACTGGAAGAGGGGTATTTGTCCGCCGGCTATAACCCCTTGATGCTGACGCCGAGCAGTATCAAGAAGCTTCTCTATAACCCTGCCCCTCTCAATAAGATTATCGCCAAGGCCTGTCTCCGCGCCTGGGAACGGAAACAAGGTAGCCGCGATCCTCGTCGATGGACCGGATCCCTGTCCCAGTCATCGGGAGAACCGGCCTATGCCGACCAAAACCTCAGCAGAGGGATCGAAGGCAATTCCGGACGGGAAGCCTTACTTTCGATCGAAGAAATCATCCGCTCCAGCAGACCAACCCCCTCGCCTTCACAGATGGCTGAACCAAGAGCCACCTCTACCAGGTGAACAGGCGCCATACATCATTCATTGACCACAAATGCACCTTCTTTACACTCAACGTGTCCCTCCTGATACCTTGCATTCCCGTTTGAGCCAGTGCTATCATCCCGCATCTTTGGAGGCGTTGTTAACGCGTTAATCATATTAATTTTCATACAATTACGACTCCTCTCCTTCTGACCAATTCGCGCCTTAAGGAGGCGCCGCAATGTATAAGACGATCTATATTCCGGTCGATAACTCTGACCATTCAAATACCGCAGTGGATGTCGGCGTTCATTTGGCAAAAACCTTCGGTTCCAAGATCGTAGGAAGCCATGTCTACGCCGCGAAGATGCATGATAAACGCTTCAAGCAGATGGAAGCGGGCCTCCCGGAGGAATACCATGACGAGAAGGAGCTTGATCGTCAGCGCCAGATCCACGACTCGCTGATTACCCGAGGACTCCAAATCATCACTGACTCCTACCTTGACTACGTCGACAAGAAATGTAACGAAGCGAATCTCCCCATTGAACGGCGATCGCTCGAAGGACGGAACTGGAAGGTGCTGGCCGAGGACATCAACACTAACGGGTATGACCTCGTCATCATGGGCGCTTTGGGGGTCGGAGCGGTCAAAGACAGCGTCATCGGCAGCAACACAGAGCGCGTGGTCCGCCGAGTCCGTAACTCCGACATGCTGATCATTAAGAACGTTCAGCCACTAACCGGCGGAAAGATCGTCGTGGCTGTCGACGGAAGCCCCTACTCGTTCGGTGGACTGATGACCGGCTTAGCGCTCGGCAAGGCCTTCAATATGCCGGTGGAAGCGATTTCGGCCTTCGATCCCTACTTCCACTACGCGGCATTCCACAGTATTTCTGGTGTTCTGAACGAAGAAGCCGGCAAAGTCTTTCGTTTCAAAGAACAAGAAAAACTGCACGAAGAAATTATCGACAGCGGCTTGGCTAAGATCTACCAGTCTCATTTGGACATTTCCCGCGAAATCGCCCAGGCCGAGCAGACAGATGTGAAAACGACATTGCTGGACGGCAAAGCATTCGAAAAAATCATTCAGTACGTCCGGAAGGATGTCCCGGCCTTGCTCATCGTCGGGCGCATCGGCGTCCATAGCGACGAGGACATGGACGTCGGCAGCAACACCGAGAATCTATTGAGGAGCGCCCCCTGTAATGTGCTGATCTCCAACCGCAAATACGTGCCTCCGATCGATACACAAGCCGAGTACACCATTGCCTGGACGGAAGAAGCGCTACGGCGGATGGAAAAGATCCCAGTCTTCGCGCGCGGCGTGGCAAAAACGGCTATTCATCGATATGCCATCGAAAAAGGGCATACCATCATCAGTAATACCGTCGTTGACACCGCGATCGGACACATTCTTCCAAAAGGTGCCATGGACGCTATGCGTGCGCTTGGCGGCAGCTTGGACGCAGCGGGTATCGACCGAGACAAGATGCAAGCCGATGAGGGCGTGACCAAAGATCTTATGGGTCCGACATTGAGCGGAATCATGACCCAGATCGTTGAGGAGAAACCCAAAGAGATCAGCGCCTCCACACAAGCCTACCTAGACCGCATGGGGCAAACCTATTTCGTCTGTGACGGATGCGGCTACATCGGGAAGGGAGACAGCCCGGTCAAATGTCCGGTGTGCAGTGCGGATGGGACAAAATTCAAACAGGTCGATAAGAAGATTTTCGAAGTAGCCGCGACAACTGAAGGTGAATTGGAAACGGACGTGGCCTACGACGACGTGCCAATGCAATGGACCAAGGATGCGAAAGAAGCAATCCGTGCCGTGCCGGCCGGCTTTCAGCGGAGACGTGCGAAGGCCAGGATTGAAAAGAGCGCGCGGAAATTAGGCATGACGACCATCACGCTTGAATATGCGGCGCCGACCATTCAAGAGGCCGCATCCGAAGACTATACGCCGATTTTCTCCAACAAAGGCACCGGCACCTCGCCGGTCGCGGAAGCCACCGTTGCAGCGTCGAACGGGAATGAGGCGAATGGTCATGTCGAGGCCGCCTCACCCTATACCTGGACAGACGACGCACAAGCCAGATTGGATCGAGCTCCGGAAGGCTTCATGCGGGATTGCACCAGATCGCTCATTCTCAAGCATGCCGAGAAAATCGGCGCGACCCTGATCACGATTGAGGTCGCCGATGAAGGGATCGAGCAGGCAAAGGGGTATATGGCCGAAGCGATGAAGACTGGTAATCTCAAGGACATGATTGCCGACCTCACCGGAAAAGGACGCGGATAAGTTTCGCATGCTGAGCTTTTGGTGCTGGCCCCCAGCGCCTTCCTCTGACGAGTCTTCGTTCTCAGCACCCGATACAATACACCATGGGTAAATCTCTTCCTATCTTCAATGGTCCTTCAGGTGTCTTGGGCTCTTTGCAGCAACAAATTGCCCAGTTCTTCACCCCCACGCCAAAGGGGGAGGGGCCGTTTGATGGCCGGACAGTTGACGACTTCAAGCCCTACCTCGTTGCGCTAAACCTGACCAAGCGTTGCAACCTCAAATGCGATCACTGTTATCTTGATGCGACAACCAAAGCAGCTGGTGGGGACGACGAGCTGAGCACCGAAGAGTGCTACCGGCTCATTGAACAGATCGCAGAAGTGAATAAGGGATGCCTTCTTGTCATTACTGGTGGCGAACCACTGGTGCGTCCTGACATTCTCGACATTGCTCGTTACGCCGTTAAACTTGGCTTTATGGTGGTCTTCGGCACAAACGGGATGCTGATCGATGACCAGATGGCCAAAACGCTTGTAGAAATCGGCGTGATGGGTGTTGGCATCAGCATTGATTCATTGGACGCAGTGAAACACAATACGTTCCGTGGCGTTCCAGGAGCGTGGGAAGCTGCGGTAGCCGGCATTGAAGCCAGCAAGCGGAATGGCCTCCAATTTCAAGTGCATTTCAGTGCTCAGCCGATGAACTATCGAGAGCTGCCTGAAGTCATTGACTGGGCGCACCGACTTGGCGCCCGTGTCATGAACGTGTTCTTTATGGTGTGTACGGGACGAGGCGAAGAGCTGACGGATATCACTCCCGCTCAGTATGAAGAGGTCCTTGGCTACCTCGTTGACTGCCAAGATAATTACAAAGGCATGTTGGTCCGTGCCCGTTGCGCTCCGCACTTCAAACGGCTGGCCTATGAGAAAGACCCGAACTCCCCAATCACCAAGGCAACTGGATATATGGGGGGAGGATGCCTGGCTGGCACCAACTATGCCCGAGTGACGCCGAACGGTGAGTTAACCCCTTGTCCCTATATGCCGCTGTCGGCAGGGAATATCCGTCAACAGAGCTTCGTTGATCTCTGGGAACGATCGGATATCTTCAACTCCTTTCGCTATCCCCAACTCAAGGGGAAATGTGGTGATTGCGAATACACTGACATCTGCGGGGGATGCCGCGCCCGCCCCTATGTCGACCACGGCGACTGGCTGGATGAAGATCAGTGGTGCCTCTACACCCCGAAAGGCGGCGAGAAAATTAAGGTGGCGTTCAATGTCTTGGAAGAGACCGATATCGCGTGGGACGATGCGTCTGCTCTCCGATTGAGCCGTATCCCCTACTTCCTACGTGCGATGGTGAAGAAAGGCGTGGAAAAGCACGCCCGCGAAAACAATGTACCGCTTATCACCGTTGAACTCATGGAAGAGCTACGCAAGAAACGATTCGGCAATGACGCACCTGTCTTTAACTTTGACGTAAAGGACAAGGGATAAGGCGCCAGGGGTGAAGACCTAGAGGCCCATCCTCAAATCCCCCACTCCTTACGATTCTCTTCTGCCTGGTTTCCAAATGGACGCGCTCCAAAGTATCACCACCGATCTGAACACCCTCATTCCGATCATTAATCACTGGTTTCATCTACTTTCAGCGATCATTTGGATCGGCGGCTTGGCATTTCTCGTCATGGCGGTGACACCCGGACTAGAGAAAGCCGTTCCAAAAGATCAGATCAAACCCATCATGGATATTTTTTACCGGCACTACAAGAAAGTCGCCGGCATTCTCGTAGTCGTCCTGCTGTTCACCGGCGGTGTGAATCTCCACTACGTCAATCAGGTCATTACTTCACAAACGGGAAGCGGGATCCAGTACCACTCCAAGTACCTCATAGTCTTCATGATTAAGCTTCTTCTTGTGCTGGGGCTTCTCACACTGTTCCTCTACACCGTCATTTTTAAGTCAGACGATGAAGCCGAGGAGGGAGAGTCCTACGAGGTTATTCCCTTCCAGCGCGCTGCCCTGTGGATGGGGTTCTTCATTATCCTCTGCGCCGCCGCCATGAAGCACCTGCATCAATAATCCTGCACCCTGTCCCTGAACATTCCCGAGACAGTTCCGCCGTCTCACATGAGACAGCTGCTGTATCAGCTCGATACAATCCCGCAGATCAGATGATCATGTATTATTAATACATACACATATAATCAAATGCTTACACTCGTATTCCTTAGTCAGCCATCCTGGAATGGACGTTGCTTAATCTATTGGCAAGAGTCATGGAGCCTTGTGGGTTATCTCGTAACCACTAGACAAAATGGAGCACGGTATGAAGCTGACAGTCACTCACATGGTAAGGAGGTCTCCCTCTTCCTCACCATCTGATTCCCCCTTTGGATCCTGCCCATCCAGAGCAGCACTGCCACCTTCCGCCGTTGCCGCCGGTGCTGTGCCTCCTCGAAGAGGCACAGCCCGGCCTGCCACTCATCCCATTGCCACGAAACCAAGTGGGCCGGTTCAGACAGCCCCTTTCCCCCTCGTCGACTCTGAGATAAATCTCCCGCAGCCGGCATTAGACCCAGATCACAAGCTGAGTCCAGACACAAACGTGAGGATCGAAGCGAGCACAGCGCGTTCCATTTTGGTTGTCGAGGATGACCCTGATATCGCGATGGCCTTACAAGACTTGCTCGAGTTTGAAGGATTCCATGTTAACTGTGCACAGACCTGTCGCCAGGCCTTTTCATCCATCGAACAGAATGCCTACCATGCCATCCTTCTCGATCTCGGCCTACCTGACGGAGATGGTTGCTCGATCTTGGAGAAGCTCCAAGTTTCACATCCCACCCTTCCCGTGATCGTCTTAACGGCTTCAAATAGGAACCTAGGGTCCCTACGCGCCTATGCCCGTTTGACCAAACCGTGGGAGCGAGACCAGTTGTGCACGATACTTCGCCACGCCATCGGCATGGCATGATCTTTGACGCACTCTGAATCAGAAAGGGGGGATCAAACAAGAAGGGATTTACATCACTTAGACCGGCTGAGGCCTAGAGCGCGCTTGAAGACCGCAGTGAAACCGAAATAGCCGAAGGAGTCTTTGAGGTTGGAATAGAGCCGCTTGACGGTGCCCATCTCAGGATTGGTAACATACTCCATTGTTAAGGCAATCCGTTCCTCACCCTCTCCGAGAGGCGTGACCGCATGCCAGAGTTTATCACCGTTAAAAATCACCATATCCCCCGGCTCAGTCACGAGCTCAAGATGGCGGGGTGGCTTGGTTGGATGGTCCTTGAACAGCTCGCACACCAGCTTGCACTGGGCTGACCGATCGACAAGCCCCATCAGAATCGTGTAACGAGCGCCCTTGTAGTATGACGTATCGTAATGAAACCCAATGTGGTCGCCCGGTTCAGTGTAGTAGTAGAGGGCGCAGGAATGGGGATCGTTGTCCGGGCAAAACATCAGCTTCGCCTCAACGAGCCGATTCAGGAATGCCCGGAATGACTCGGACCGATAGAGGTCGAGAAAGCGGGGGGCTTTCTCCTGCACAGTATAATAACTAACGCTCCCACCCTTCTTGTGGCCGGGAATGTAGTTTCGATTGAGTTCTCCCTTCACGCCCTGAGCTTGAGGAACGAGCACTTCCTCTACGAAGACACGAGGCAAGAACTGTTTAATGACGAGGAACTCGTTCTGATCCCAATATTCTTGGTGAAGCCGGTCAAAATCCAAGGCGGTGACCGCTTGGGTGACCCTGTCCGTCACATTGCTCACAAGACTCTGCACTTATCTCAATCCCTCTCACCAATACGGTTCTCGGTCAATGGTCGGTAGTCATTCATCAATGAGAAATGCACCAGATCCTAGCCATGACTATTGATCATTGACCAATGACCGCTTACGGCCCATTCAACACCGGAGCCCGGACGACTTCCGCATCCGCCGGTGTCTTAAAGTCAAACACCTCATTACCTAATCCCAGGTTGGGTTTCAAGTTCGAAAACTCGAAGACGGCAACATTGCCGCTGACCTCATGGAGGGACACCGTACGGATAAAATAGGTTTTAGGGAAGACCTCGACAACGATCTTCTGAAGATTCTGAGTGGATTCCTGCTCCTTGGCCTTGGGAATCAGCGTGATGAGCGGCATCCCACCGACTCCGCGATCTCTTCCCCTGGTGGGCTCAATCTCAAAGGATTCATCCAATTTGGCCGCTCCCTGCAATAGTTCCAATGGCGCCTTGGAGGCAGCCATCTGTGTGAGCTTCCCGACCAGGACCTGCTTATGCTCGGGAACGTAGACCTTCACGTCCTCCTGGTTCACATAGATTTGCTCGGTCGCCGGATCCAAGTAGTCCCACCGTAAGCGGCCTGGCTTTTTGATATAGACCTTGCCGGACGACGTCACAGGCCGCTCAAATCCTTCAATCTTGGTTTTCTGAGAAAAGTCCGCCTGGAGATCCTTCATCTTCTCGTATCGCGCTTGCAGCTGTTTGACGACTTCACGAACCTCTTGCAAGGCTTTTTCATCGACCGGTCCATCTGCCGCCCAGGCCGGCAAGGCCAATAGGACACTCAATGGAACAACAAGCCACCAGCGCATCATACCTCCGCCGCACCAACTGGGCCGCGCCGTCCAAGCACCTCTCGACGCCCATCACGACCCGCCGCCCCCACAATGCCTTCCGATTCCATCTGCTCGATCATGCGCGCGGCCCGAGGATAGCCGACCCGCAGTCGGCGCTGGATCAGCGACGCTGAGGCCTGCCCCGTCGACAGCACCAGTTCTTTCGCCTGCTCGTACACCTCGTCTTTAGCCTCTTCCTCATCCGCCTCTTCCAACTTGAGGGACTGCAGCTCCTGGTTATAGATCGGCAGGGCCTGTTTCTTCACAAACTCCACCACCGAGCGGACATCGTCGTCCGACACAAAGGACCCATGCAGACGCGCGAGGCGTCCGGTTCCGGAAGCCAAGTACAGCATATCCCCACGGCCGAGGAGAGCCTCTGCTCCATTCGCATCAAGAATGGTTCGCGAGTCGGTCTTCGATGAGACTTGGAACGCAATGCGTGCTGGGAAATTCGCTTTAATCAAGCCGGTCAGTACATCGACGGATGGACGCTGAGTGGCCAGCACCAGATGAATGCCGGACGCCCGGGCCATCTGCGCAAGTCGGGCGATCTTGTCTTCCACATCTTTCGGAGCAACCATCATGAGATCCGCTAGTTCGTCGATCATGACGACGATAAACGGTAGCGGTTCCGGCGGCGTCGGTTTCGGCTGCATGCAACCCCGTTCCCCCTCGGCGATCGAGGATTCACCGGCAGAGAGACGCTCTTCTTCAGAGAGAAATTTCATCGGAAGCTCAGTCTGCTCGACGCTCGGTGCGTTACTTTCAGCAAACACCTCGTGCAAACCGGCGACCTGTCGATTGTACGCATCAATATTCCGCACACCGGCTTCCGCCAGCAGCTTATACCGCCGCTCCATCTCAGCGACAACCCATCCCAGACCTCTTGCGGCTGACTTAGGATCCGTAATCACCGGCCGCAAGAGATGTGGAATGCCTTCATACGATTGGAACTCAAGCATCTTCGGATCAATGAGCAACAATTTCACTTCACTCGGCTTGGCGGAAAAGAGGATACTGAGTAGCATCGTGTTCAGACTGACACTCTTCCCAGCCCCCGTTGCCCCGGCCACCAAAAGATGCGGCATCGTCTTCAAATCCGCCGTGCTGGGCGCACCAAAGATATCCTTACCCAGTGCCAGTGTGAGCCTGGACCTTGCCCGCCGAAAGGCCTCGCTCATGACGACTTCTTTCAAGGACACCGTTTCTCGAGACCGGTTCGGCACCTCGATTCCAACCACGGATTTCCCCGGTAACGGCGCAACGATGCGTAAACTCGTCGCCTTCAGCGCCAGCGCCAGGTCATCGGCCAGATTCACAATGCGGGCGACCTTCGTACCGGGCCCCGGCTCAAATTCGTACATAGTGATGACGGGGCCTGGTCTCACTTCCGTCACAATGCCCTCGATGCCGAAACTCAGCAATGCGCGTGATAAGATCTCGGACTGTGCTTTGAATTCCTCATCCGACATCCGATCCATCGGTCCAGAAGGATCACTTAACAGAATCTCCGGGTCAGGCAGCTGATAGTTTTTGGGCTCGGCTGTCGGCATAACCACTTCCGACTCAGTTGTTTGCGCGTCCCATGTTGGGATTGCGACAGGGAATGGCTGGATGATCGGACCGGGAGAAATCTGGGTTGGGGTCAGCTCCAACTCCTCGATCTCGTCAATGGCTGACTCCTCTCCTCGAGTGACGGCCACTGGCTTGGACGACCTGGCTCGTAACCGTCGGTTGCCGATCTCTTTGTCGACCTCAATTGATCGTTCCGGCATCACCGCGAACACCCCTTCGCGAAGAGTGGCCCAATGTTCGGGCATCCGACGCACGGCTTCCGCCAAGGACAGAGGGGTTGTCAGCAAGAGGGAGACCAGGAATCCTGTGATGACCAGAATATGGGCCCCGGTTCCGGCAAAGACGGCTCGGAGTCCCTCGGCGATGGTCTGACCAACGACACCACCGCCCATCCCACGGGAGATCATCCCGCTGGTCAGGGTTGGAACCCCCGTCGTTTCAAGATGCAGAAAAGCGCTCAAGAAGAAGACCGCGGCTAAGGAGCTAGCGGCTGTCCGCAGCGTAAAACTCACCGGAACCTGAGAGAAACATCGAACTCCCAACCGCCCCAGCAGTACAGGAAAGAGATAGGCCGCTCCACCGATGCCAAAAAAGAACCCGCCGGCCAACAACGCACCGAACGAACCAATGAGATTGCGTGGCGGATCGGCATCCGACACACCAGTCGCCAGCATCTTCGCCTCTCCCGGCACAAACGAGAGGAGGCTCAAGAGCATCAGCAGACTCAGCGCGATCAAGATTACGCCGATCACTTCTCGCTGAATATGAGAAGGGGGAGATGGGGCTCGGCGGGCTTCTCCCCGCTTCGCCGAGGTGGTGGCACCCATGGAAGGAATGCTACCACAGGGGCAGGGTCATTTCAAACGAACGTGCATCTGGATCACCAGCAGTCTCAGTGTGCCTGTCAACCCAATCAGCGCGTCACAATGGAGCCGATGGCGCCGTGTGCCGAATGATCTTGCCTTCGACCAGATAGACGACCAACTCGGCGATGTTGGTGGCATGATCAGCCACTCGCTCGAGCGACTTGGCGATGAAGCTCAACCGAATGGCACGTGAAATCGTATGCGGATTTTCCACCATGAAGGAGAGCAGTTCACGAAACACCTGTTCCATGAGATCATCGACGAAGTCATCATCCCCGATGACTTTCCTGGCCAGAATGGCATCCTCCTTGACGAAGGCATCGATACTTTCCTTCACCATCACCCGCGCGAGGCTCCCCATCCGCGGGATATCGATGTAGGGCTTGAGTTGAGGCTCTTCGTTCAGTTCGATCGCGCGCTCACAGATACTTTCCGACAGGTCACTGATACGTTCGAGCTCAGTGGACAGTTTCATGGCTGTCGTCACCAACCGCAGATCGCGCGCCGCCGGCTGGTGGAGTGCCAACAACTCAATGCAGGCTTCGTCGATCTCCACATCCATCGCATTCACTTTATGGTCTCGCTCGATCACGCGGCAGGCCAGGGCCGCATCTCGCGTCACCAATGCGGTCAACGCCTTATCAATTTGGTCTTCTGCGAGACCAGCCATTCGCGCCAGCTTCGTCTTGAGTTCGGCAAGTTCTTCGTCGAAATGTCGGTGTTGAGCCATAGCGTCACCCGAATCGTCCAGTGATGTAGTCTTCCGTCTGCTTCTTCGAAGGGTTCGTGAACAGCTGCTTCGTGCGACCATATTCGACTAATTGGCCGAGGTACATGAATGCGGTCCGATCCGAGACCCGGGCCGCCTGCTGCATGTTGTGCGTCACAATGACGATCGTCAACTCTTTCTTCAACGAAAACAACAACTCTTCGATGATGCCGGTCGCGATCGGATCTAAGGCGGAGCAGGGTTCATCCATCAAGAGCACATCCGGCTTGACGGCGAGGGCCCTCGCAATACAGAGGCGCTGCTGCTGACCACCGGACAAGCCAAGTGCACTTTTATGGAGTCGGTCCTTTACTTCCTCCCATAAGCCGGCTCCTCGGAGACTTCGCTCGACAATCTCTTCCAACACTATCCGATTCTTCAGGCCTTGCAGCCGTGGACCGTACGCAACATTTTCATGGATCGATTTGGGGAACGGGTTAGATTTTTGAAACACCATCCCCACTCGTTTTCGAAGATCCGTGATGTCGATCGATGGATTGAAGATATCCACGCCGTCGATGAGGATGTTTCCTTCATGCCGCGCACCTTCGATGAGGTCATTCAAGCGATTCATGCATCGCAGCAAGGTAGATTTCCCGCATCCTGATGGCCCAATGAAGGCAGTCACTTGGTTTTCTGGAATATCTAAGTCAACCTTGAACAGGGCCTGGACCGGCCCATAGAAAAAGTTGAAGCCCTGCACCTGAAGTTTTGACTTCCCCTGAGCACTGGGCTGAGGCGTCAGGTTGGAATGATGAGGGTCCATGCTCTCCATCTCCAGTGAGGACACAAGGGGTGAGAGGGTAGAAACACCGGACGTCACGTCACACTGCGGACCCAGCATATTTCCTCCTCATTCGATTTCGCAAGAGGATGCCCGTCAGGTTAAGCGTCACCACCACAAGAATCAACACCAATGTGGTGACATACACCATCGGCTTGGCCGCTTCCACATTCGGTGATTGGAACCCTACGTCATAAATATGAAACCCTAAATGCATGAACTTTCGGTCCAGGTGAATAAATGGCCACGTCCAGTCGATCGGCATAGCCGGTGCCAGTTTGACGACGCCGGTCAACATCAAGGGCGCCACCTCACCCGCGGCACGCGCCATGGCCAGGATCAATCCGGTCAAGATGCCTGGAAGTGCCGTGGGAAGCACGACTTTCCATATTGTTTCCCATTTGGTCGCGCCCAAGCCAATCGACCCTTCTCGATACTCCCTCGGCACGGCTGCCAGTCCCTCTTCCGTTGCAACAATCACGACAGGAACGGTCAACAGCGCCAGCGTCAATGATGCCCACAGAATTCCACCTGTGCCGAACGTGGGAGTGGGCAGCCGGTCAGAAAACCACAGCGCATCCAGGGTGCCTCCGACGCCATACACGAAAAACCCCAACCCAAACACACCGAACACGATCGAGGGAACCCCGGCAAGATTATTGACGGCGATGCGCACGGTCCGCACGATGACTCCCTGGCGGGCATACTCCCTGAGATACAGTGCGCCGATGACCCCAAAGGGGGTCACGACGAAGCTCATGATCATCACCATCAGAACCGTGCCGAAAATGGCCGGGAAGATCCCACCCTCTGTGTTGGCTTCTCGTGGCTCGGTGGTCAGCACCACCCAGACATTGCCGGCATAGACCCACACCTTCTCCAGCTTCGAAAGGTTGTTCGGACGCAAAACTCTCATAACTTGGCCGAGCGCAATGGACTTTTCTCTGCCATTGGCATCGACAACGAGCAACATATACGTGCTCTCTGCATCACTCGATTCCGCCTGTCGAAGCAGTGCCGGGAGGGACTGCCATACGGCCTCCGATCCTTCAGCCACAGTCTGGTCTTCCTTGCCCAGCGTCCGGAGCCGTCCATAGAAGTTCCCCCACTCGCGCCGCTCTACCATCACGAGATCAGCCGGCGTGGCTCGTTCGACGATCTGATCGGTGTTGATCCAACGATAGTCCAGACCGTACAGATCGCGGTTGCCGATCTTCACTCTGATTCGCGGAATCCCTTTCGGACTCACTTCTTCGCCAGCCAACTGACCGATCACATGTTTTCCGTCCTTCAGCGTCAATTCGACGAGATCAGCCGGCCAAAAATACCCGAACCCGTTGAGGAGGATGAGCACCAGAAGCCCACCGATCATAAGGAGCGAAATGGAAAGCCCAGCCCCGCAGCCCCAAATGAAGAGCTCACCGCTTGCCATGAAATGCTTGACCCACTGTTTCATCGAATCACTCTTACCCCAAACTTCGTCAGACTTGCGTTCAACAACTGAACTCTACCCACGAGCCCGGGACGTCACCTTGTGCGAATCTTGTCGCACTAGAATTGGCTATATTTCTCCCTGAGTCGCTGTCGAACCAGTTCCGCTACCGTATTGAGCAGAAAAGTCGCGATAAAGAGGAGCAAACCCGCCAAAAAGAGTGTGCGATACAAGGTCCCGCCATGCGGCGCTTCAGGGATCTCCACGGCGATATTCGCGGACAGGGTTCGAAACCCGTTGAAGAGGCTCCAATCCATAATCGGCGTATTGCCGGTCGCCATCAACACGATCATGGTCTCTCCAACGGCCCGGCCGAAACCGATCATCAATGCCGAGAAGATGCCTGGGCTGGCCGAGATCAGAACGAGATGGGTGAGCGTTTGCCATCGCGTGGCGCCGAGGGCCAAGGACCCGGCGATCAGGTTCTTTGGCACATTGGAGAGCGCCTCTTCAGAAATGCTGTAGATGATAGGAATAATGGCAAATCCCATGGCCACACCGACAACGATGGCGTTGCGCTGATCATAATTCAAACCAAGATGAGTCTGAAGCCATGGTTTAAAGTGACCATCGAACAAAAGAGACTCCCACCATGCGTTGGTTGCAAGGCACCCCCAGACCACAGCGATGATGACCGGCATCATGAGCAGCGCCTCTGCACCAGGCCGCACACGATGTTTGATGGAGGCGGGAAGCAAGAGAAAGAGTCCGCTGGAAAGGGCAATAACCAAGGGCATCACTAAGACCATCCCCGTCATGGCTGGAAAGTTCCGCTCCAGGACCGGGGCAAACCAGAGGCCTGCCAGAAATCCCAGCACCACGGTGGGCAGCGCAGCCATAATTTCAATGATGGGCTTGATCTTGGCCCGGAGATTCGGATGCATGAACATGGCGGTATAGATGGCGGCCAATACCGCCAATGGCACAGCCAGGAGTACGGCATAGATGGTGCCCTTAATGGTTCCAAAGATCAGCGGGGTCAAGCTGAACTTGGCTTCAAAGTCGTCCGACCCACTCGATGATTGCCAGACCAGCTCCGGCCGATCATAGCCCTCGTACATCACGGGAGAGAACAAGGTGGCCAAGGTGATTTCTGGGTAGGGATTCGAAATGTCGTAATGCACCAGTCGATCATTTTCGGCGAGACCGACCAGGCCATCCGCTTTGGGAGAAAAATAGGTACTGCGGAGTGGCCCCTGTTGTGGAGCAAGTGTCAGCAACGTTTGTTCGGACGTCGAATGGTGCAGACGGATTTCTCCCCTGGCATCGGTCGTGATGAATCCCTTATCGCGCTGGGAAATCGTGATGTCAGTGACCGCACTCTGATGAGGGACAAACCGATGGATACGCGTCATATGGGTCGTATTCGTCGCAGCATGTTCTCGCACGGGCATCCACACAGCAATCTGCCCGGACACATCGCCGACCACAAGACTCCGGTCACTCATCAAATAGGCCAGCGCGGTAATTGCGTCACTTCCTTCAGACGCCTGGGTCGTATCAACCAGACCAGGCTTCGCCGGTTCCCGGAGATCGAAATGATAGACCGTGCCCTCTTCCGTCCCGACCGCGAGAAGCTCTGCCCGACTCGCGAGTGTGATCGCCGTCACCCGACCAGGGATGCTGGATGTGAGATCGACCTGTGTGATGGAAGCCTCAGCGGTTCCATCGGGACGGGATACCCTCCGGCTCGTGGTGAGCCAGAGATGCTGATCTTGAAGCAGCGCGGCAACCCGAACATCGGAGTCCGTGCTCTGATATGCCATCTTGGTGATTGGTTGTGGAGTTGGTGCGGCAACCATCGGAGTCCCCACCGTGACGGACGGAGCGATCGAACGTTCGTTCCCTTGGAAGTCCTGAGTAAATTCGATTGCCACAGGGATAACGCGGCCATCTTCCGTACCCATGGCGAGCTGGTGCCCCTTCCCCAATGCTCGCGCTAATGCTGTGACCGAGCCATCCTGCAACAAGCCTCGCGAAGGAACCTTTGTTATGGCAGACGTGGTCTCCCCTAAGAAGACAAAATCTAATGAGTCACCGCGCAGCGCATAGGCAAACTCTTGATGCTCGTCGATGCCGATGAGGGCTGACGTTGAGGGATGCTCAAGCGGTGAGAGTGCAATCGGCTCGATCAGGGTGGCGTGGGGTGGTTGAAAGAGTGGGATGACTTCTTTCACCAGAAAGATGCACATCCCGAGAATGCAGAGGATAATGCTGATCCCGCCGGTCTTGATGATGACGTTGGTCAGCCCATCCGTGATTGACCTGATTTGTCGTCGACTGAACAGTCCGCCCACCAGGGCCGGGGCTGGAATTGATCCCCGGCCTGGGGAGGGCTCTCCTTGAAGGATCGGTATTGGAGTGAGTGGCGGCACGTTCATGCTTTGACTTTCGATGTCCGTTCCAACGTTCCAGCCTTACATTTCTCACAAGATCGTGAGTGGTCATATGCCTTTACGGTCTACCCACTCCGGACAGCCGGCCTTGCACTTATTCGACCTTCGCCAATTCTTTTTCCATCAAAGTCTGGGAGAGGGGGAAAAACCCGTCCTTGATGACAATGGCTTGCCCTTCCTTGCTGTAGATGAACTTGATGAACTCTTTCACGAGCGGATCAAGCGGCTTGTTCGGCGCTTTGTTGACATAGACCAACAGATGCCGCCAGAGGGGATAGGACCCGTTCATGGCATTTTCTTGCGTGGGGGCCGCGAAGGTTCCACCTTCTTTCTCCGCCAAGGGAAGGGCTCGTATGCCAGAGGTCAAGTAACCGATCCCGCTGTAGCCGACACCTGAAGGGTCTTCCGTGACTCCCTGCACGACGGAGGCGGAACCAGGCTGTTCTTTCACTTCGTCCTTATAGTCCCCATTCTTCAGCGCATGCTCTTTGAAAAACCCATAGGTCCCCGATGCGGAGTTGCGACCATAGAGACTGATGGGAGAAGCGGCTAGTTCATCCGTAACGCCTAGCTGCCCCCACCGGTCGACATTTTCCCTTGCACCCCATCGACGGCTCTTTGAGAAAGCCGCATCGACCTGGGCCATGGTCATCCCTTGAATAGGATTATCCTTGTGCACGTACACCGCGAGCGCATCGATCGCGACAGGAAAGGCCGTCGGCTTGTACTTGTACTTACGCTCAAACGAATCAATCTCCGTCGATTTCATCGGACGCGACATCGGACCCAGCTGCGCGGTTCCCTCAATGAGAGCAGGGGGAGCCGTGCTTGAACCTTTTCCTTCAATTTGAATTTTCACATTCGGATACTGTTTTCGAAATCCCTCAGCCCACAGCGTCATGAGGTTGTTCAATGTATCGGAGCCGATACTGTTGACGTTCCCTGAAACTCCGGCGACCTTGATATACCCCTTCACATTGGGGTCTAGCTGGATGGCCTGATCGGCCATCACATTTGTTGTCATGAAGATGCTGGTGAAGCCGAGTACAAATGTTGAGACAAAGCCTACCCGTTGAGAGATTCTCTGCTTTTGATTTGTCATATACGGTCCCTTCATGCTAAGCACCTTACGGGTATCAATTTTTACCATAATGCTGCTCATCGAATGTTACTAGCGTGTTACAAATTGGGTTAATTTTGAGTAATCCCCCTCTATCTGTTCGCTAAAAAGACACATCCCACTGGAGCCGGACTCGATCTTCCGGTGTGAACCCAGGCTGGGTCAAGTGCGAGTAATCTACTGTGACCTTGTTTTTATGGCTTTTGAAGAACCAGTTGGCCGCCACCGTATGCTCCCTGAGGACATCGCTGCGAAGCGCTTCGTTTGGATCCACAAACGCATAGCGGTAGGCAAATTCGAGTTCCTTCGGCATGAAGTCGATGACAGCATGCGGGAAGTACCCGATTTGAGCGTATGCTCCATAACTAGTGGTTTTCTGCTGGTTGGTTTCATTCGTCACATGCTTGACGTGAAACTCTTCCTGGATCGAAAGTCCGTTCCATTTGAAGGCAAATTCCTGAACACCCTGATCGATTTCAAATTGTCCATCCACCACCGTGTTGTTTCTTGAACCTGGAAACACGATCCTATCGGTCCGGTTGTGGGCTCCGGCGAACGCAATGCTCCCGATCGGCAACGGCGAGTATTCTGGGTCAGACTGCATGAACGGCACATCACGCCCCAAGAAGTTCCATTGGATTCTCCCCATATAGAGCATCTTCTTGTCGTCATTGCGGGCGTTGTTGATACCCGTTCCGCTAAAGACCCCGATATTATACACCAAATAGGCATAGGTGCCTTCAAAGAGGTGTCCACCCAACCGAACCCCGATCTGTCGATCTAGGGTAAAGGGGGCATTGACGATTGATCGCTCGACAAACTGCTGATTGCCTGATGAATCCACCCTCTCCCGGTTGTAATCGATCTTCCATTGTCCTACGCGAAGCGTCGCCCATTTGAACTTCGCAATATCCAGTCGATAGTCGAGCATGGTATTACTCACCCAGTCATATTCCACATAGTAATTAAGCCAGGGCCAGTACCCATGACCCCCGGCTTTGATGCGGGCGCGTCTGATGCGAAATGAGCTCGTGTCCTTGTCATCAGCTGTCCCGGCAGAAGCTGGAGCAAGCGAGTCACCTTCTTGCGGAAAGGAATACCGAACCTGAACTCGGCCGCCTAGATACATTGAGAACTTTCCATCGCGAGTCTCGAACTGGAGCCCGTTCTTTCCATACGTTGCCTTAATAGGAAACTTGTCCTCCAGCGCCTTCTCGTCCGTTTGGACTGCTTTTTCTTTGTCTGCCTTTGCCTTAAGCCATTCCTCTTTCGTGATTGATCCTTTTTCATACAGAATGTCTTCTAGCTCAGCATGAGCATTGGTGAGCCCAAAGCCCAGCCCGAAACTGATCACACACGCGGTGACCACAAACCACCATCTCTTCATTCGACTACCTCCCTCTAGTTGGTCATGTTTCGAATACGTGGCGAGGTATAGTCCAACGGCGTTAAGATGGTGCTACGGGATTGTTGCAGATGTGTTAAATCGAC
>Ga0105164_10000916_pt1 | contig 19266 bp, 20 predicted proteins | sample VDWuncwatermetaG_FD_89674 | JGI IMG/M metagenome (GOLD analysis project Ga0105164, IMG submission 89674) | Wastewater microbial communities from Netherlands to study Microbial Dark Matter (Phase II) - VDW unchlorinated drinking water | ecosystem: Environmental > Aquatic > Freshwater > Drinking...
GCTCAAAATCTCCCCTCTCGCTTCTTGACGGAAATTCCTATCCACCTCCTGGAAACCCGAGGGGCCTTCTTTGCCGGGCCCGAGCGGAGGGAAGAAATCGAGATCGACTACGATCTCTCCGACGAAAGCTGATTCAGGCGAGCCTGCATTTTTTTCATCGTCATGATGTCTCCCCTTCCGTCGGCCACGCGGATGCCTTTTTCGAAAATTTCCTTCGCCCGTTCTTTCTCGCCGATCGCCCGGTAAGCTTGTCCCAATCCATAATAGGAGGAGGAGTGGGCCGGGTCCGCCTTGAGGCCTTTGGTGAACGCTTCGACGGCTTCCGGGAATCTTTGAATTTCAAGATAGGCGTCGCCCAAACAGTAATAGCCGAGCACGTCGTTCGGGTCGAGTTCAATGACCTTCTTGAAACGCTCGATTTTTTCTTGCGCGTTGACTTTGGGCATCGCGATTTTTTTTTGGGTCAGTTCTTCAACCCAGGAAAGCCGCCGCGCCTCGGCTTGTTCGTGTTCAGCCTCTGCAATGAGCCCCTTTTGAAGATAAAAGCGGGACAGGTTCACGTGGGCCATCTTCGACTGGGGATTGAGGCGAATCCATTTTTTGGCCGTCTCGACGGCTTCGTCGACCCGGTTGACTTTGGAATAAAAAATGGAAAGCGCCTCGTAACCATCTTCTGAGTCGGGGTGATTCCGGAGGAGAGTTTCGGCCTTCTGGATGGCTTCGGCGAGCCGGCCTTGTTTGAATAAATCGAGGGCTTCTTCGAAAAGTTTCTGGTCGGGCGAGGGGACGCTCATCCCACTTTAAGCTTCGTCGGGGATTCCGAGCTTCTTTCTTCCTTCGGGTGAAATCCGTTGCGGTGACCACGGAGGCTCAAACGTGAGCTCCACGTCGACCTTCTTTACACCGAGCGCCGTGCCGATTCGCTGCTTGACCTGTTCCGGGATGGTCTGAGCGGCGGGACAGCCGGCTGCGGTGAGTGTCATCTTGACGTGCACGGAATCTGCCTTCGCGTCGATCTGGTAAATCAAACCCAGATCATAAATGTTGATGGGGATCTCCGGATCGTAACACTGCTTGATGATGTCGATGACTTGTTCTTGGGTGGGCATGAGCGCCTCCGTTTGGGACTATTGTAGAGAATGGGGAAATTGATTGCAAACTCAATCCAAAGCGAATATGGTTTTGGGCGATGATTTTCTGGATGCGGAGCATCGTGGTATCGGCAGCCGGTTGGCTAGGGGTGGGAGCGGGCACGGTTTTCTTTTTTTTCTGGGGACTTATGGTCCTTTGGCCCCTTTCCCTGGTCTTCGGGAAGGCCGACGGGGGATTGCATCACGGCGTTTCGCAATTTTGGGCGCGGACGATTTCTGTTATGCTTCCCTTCTGGGAGATTCGCTCGGAAGGACTAGAAAAGATCCAAAAAGGGAAACCCTATGTGGTGGTTTCCAATCACCAAAGTCTGTTGGATATCTTGGTGGTGTTGAGCCGCCTTCCGATTCATTTTAAATTCATCGCCAAGCGTGAGCTCTTTTGGATTCCATTTTTTGGCTGGCACCTCATCTTGGCCCAGTACATCCCGCTCAAGCGCGGCGATGCGGAGAGCGGCCGTCGATGCCTGGAAAGCGCCCGTCAATGGCTCCTCCGAGGTGTGAGTGTGGTTTTCTTTCCGGAAGGGACCCGGAGTTCGGACGGAAAGATTCGGGAATTCAAGGCTGGTGCCTTCAAGCTGGCCCTGAAAACAGGGGTCGATCTTCTGCCCCTCGTGATTGCCGGGACCAGCGACGCTATCCCCAAGCACTCCTGGGTCGTCCGGAAGCGGACCACGCTGGCCCTGAAGGTGCTGGACCCGGTTTCCGTGAAGGGACGCTCACCGGAAGACTTGGAGTTAATTCGAGAGGAGGTGCGCTCGATAATCGTAAGAGAATTCGAGCGGACGCGATGAAAATTTTGACGTTGAACACATGGCAGGAACGGGGGGAGTGGCAGAAGCGCTGGGAAGTGACCTTCGAGGGCTTGCGTCGTTACCAGCCTGATCTTGTGGGCTTTCAGGAACTTTTCAACGGCACCTGGGCGGCCGAGGTCAAAAAGAAGTCTGGATTCCCCCAACTTCTCTTCAAGGATGAAAGCTGCGGTCTTGTACTGGGTTCCAGGTTCCGAATCAATGAATGGGGAGTCGAAACGCTTTCCCGTTCACCCCTTGAGGAATATTCCCGATACGTGCTCTGGGCTCAATTAGAAGTGAAAAAGAAAAAACTTTTTGTCTTCAACACGCATTTTTCCTGGATGCTGGAAGACGGCGCGAGCAGGGCGAAACAATCCGAGGAAGTTTTGGGAATGATCTCGAAGAAGGCCTCGGAAAATGAAATGATCGTGATGGGGGACCTCAATGCACCGCGGCGTTCAGCAGAAATCGGCGGCTTTGTCGAAAAGGGCGGTTTTCGGGATCTTTTCTTTGAAGCACATCCTCACGATTCCGGTTTCACTTGGGACAACCGCAATCCCTATGTGGCCGGCGCCGAGCACAAGTTGCCCGACCGACGGATTGACTTCATCTTGACGCGGGGTTCAGGCCCTCTCTTAAAAGACCTGATCTCCTGCGACCTTGTTTTCACTCATCCGAACTCCAAGGGATATCGGGCCTCCGACCATTACGGCGTTCTGGCCGAATTCAAATAGATGAGTTCTGACTCCCAGAAGGCCAAGGCCTACCAGCGCCGCAAACATTTGGTTGGGCTCCTTCACCCATTTCTGGAGTGGATACTCCTCATTGGTTTTCTCGTGTCGGGTTTTAACGTCACATTGAAAAATGCCGCTGCAGGTTTTGCCGGCTTTTACGTTGAACTCACCGTGTATTACGGGCTTTTTTTTCTTTGCCTATTGATTTTGGATTTCTTTCTTTCCCTCTACTCAGGGTTTTATCTGGAAAGGGCCTTCGGGCTCTCCAATCAAAATTTCGGGCAATGGGGAACGGAGTTTCTCAAACGGTCCGTGCTGGTTTTTGGGATTTCCCTCCCGCTCGTTTGGGAACTTTATTTTCTCATTCGAAACGTACCCGATTTTTGGTGGATTGTGGCGTGGGCGGGATTTGCGTTGGTGAGTGTCGTCCTCGGCCAGCTTTTTCCGGTGTGGATTGTGCCTCTTTTTTACAAGTACGGCCGTGTAGAAAATGAAGAGCTCAAGAGAAGAATCTTTCGATTGGTGGAGCATTACCGTTTGTCTCTTGAGAATGTCTACTCCTTGAATCTGAGTAAGACGACGAAGAAGGCCAATGCCATGTTCGCGGGATTGGGACGCACGAAGCGGTTGGTTTTGAGCGATACCCTTCTTGACCAGTTCACGATCGATGAGATCGAGAGCGTGGTGGCTCACGAGCTGGGACATTGCGTCCATCAGGATGTCTGGCTTCATTTAGGGTTCGGTCTCGTCACTTCGTTCGTGGGTTTTTGGCTGGCCTTTCAGCTGTTGCGATCGGTTGTGAGCGAATTGGCCGCATTTCCTTTGCTCTACCTGTTGATGTCATTTCTCGGAACCTTGCTGACGCCGCTGAACGGCGCGTATTCTCGGTGGCGGGAACGGGAGGCCGACCGATTCGCACTGAAGGCCGCAAGCAAGGAAGGATTCATCGGGGCCATGGAGAAGCTGGCCCGTTTGAACTTGGCGGATCCTCATCCCCACCCGTTGATTGAATGGTGGTTTTATACGCACCCTCCCATTGAAAAACGAATTCAAATGGCACGAGGCGTTGCGACAGGAGTCTTGCTGGCGATCGTCTTGGGTTCATCCACCCTCGCTCATGCCGCCGTGGGGGAATCCAAAGAAACGGATGAAGACCGGGCTCGCACGGCGATCGAGGCCCGGACCCGGAGCCAGGTCCTCAATTATTTTTTCGGCAACTCTCAGGATGCGTCTGGATTAAAAGTCCCCGTCGCTTTAGACCTCTACAATCAGGCCGTGGAGTATTTCAACAAACGGGAATTTGACTTGGCCCGACAAGCGCTCGAGGATTCTCTTTCTTATGACACCCAAAATCCTTTTGCCCATGAACTTTTGGGCGACATTGCCTACTACGAACAAAAGCTCGACGAAGCCAAGGAGCATTATGACGCGGCATTCCGCATCCGGCCGAGGCAGGAACTGAAGCAAAAAATTTTGAAGATCCAAAAAGAAAAACCGATTGAATCAGCCTTGGCGACGGAAAAGGAAGAGCACTTTCTCATCAAGTATGGGGGAGAAGAGAAGGGGCTTGAGGGGTTTGAGCTGACGGAATACCTGCGAAACGCCTACCGGGAAGTGGGACAGGACTTCGGCTATTTTTTTAGGCAGAAGGTCGTGGTCCTCCTTTATGGGGAGAAGGAATTTCGAGAATTAAGTGGTGCCCCTCACTGGTCCAGCGGGCTTTACGACGGAAAGATTCGTTTGCCGGCGTATCAACAGGGTTTCACAAAAAAGGAAATCCAAAAAATCATGCGCCATGAGCTCACTCACGCGTTTGTGGCCGAAATCGCTCAGGGACGCGCGCCGGCCTGGCTGAATGAAGGCTTGGCCGAATGCGAGGAGGCGAAAGTTGAGAGGCCGGATCCGAGGGTTTTCGAGGCGGCCGTGAAGGTCAACGCCCTTCTTCCTCTCACCTCTCTTTTCGACCGCAAGCAAATCTTGGAAATCAAGGACCCACTCGAAGCCCAGCTTTTTTACGCTGAATCCTATAAACTGGTATCCTACTTGGTCGATCGGCATGGAATGTTTTACGTCAAAAAGATGCTGCAACTCTTCGCGCAAGGGAAGGATTCCTTTGAGGTGATTCAAGAGACCCTGAAAGTCTCACCTTTGGAACTGGAACGGGAATGGAAAGCGAACTTCTGAACCAACGAGTTTCTCTGGATCGAATCGCCGAGACGAAGCCATTCGGGGTTCGATTTGATTTTCAGGATCCGGTTTTGGAAGCTTCCCTGGACCGTCTGGGCATTCTGTGTCCGCTGCTTGCGGCAGGCGGACGTGCAGAGAACTTGGTTTTGATTTCGGGACACAAGCGTTTTTTTCATGCTCAACAGAGGCATTGGGAAAGTTTACCTGTTTCGTTGGTTCAGGAATCATTTTCGGACCGAGAATTCTTCCTCCTTTCTCTTTATTCCAACTGGGGTCAGGCCTTTGGCGATTTAGACCGGATGGAGGCCCTGCGAAAGGCGGAGAACGATTATCAATTCACGGAAAAAGAAATCTTGGCCGAGGTAATGCCGGTGCTGGGTCTTGTGCCCACGCGGGGGGTTTTGGAAGATTACCGTCGCGCCGGTTCACTTTGCCCGAAGATTCACCTTCTGATTCAAGACCGGCATCTGGCATTTCAAGGTGCTTCGGGACTCGGGCGGTTCTCCATCGAGGAGCAGCGTCTGTTGGCCGAAACCGTTTTCGATTCACTTCACTTGACGAGCGGGCAATTGACTCGTGTGGCGGAATGGCTCTTTGATCTAAAAAAAGGGAAAGGCGCCTCCCTTGAATCCGTCCTTTCGGAGAAAAAATTGGAAGAGAGCTTGGTAAGTACTCAGTCGGATTTAAGGAGTCGAGGAGAAAGGTTTTTTGCGGTTCTTAGGTCGCTTCGCCATCCACGTTTGTCGGAAGAAGAAGGTCGGCTTCGCAAATTGAAGGCCCAAATCGAAGAAAATAAAAATCTCCAGCTGCATTGGCCTGAGGGGCTCGAGAAGAAAGAAATTTCCGTGACAGCCCGCCTTCACCGCTCGGGGGACCTCGAGCGCGTCTTGCGGTTTCTTGAAGCGCATGGGCCTGCGCTCGAATTCCCTCTCGAAGGTTGAGCGTTTTTCCTGCCAGATTCTGTGCTAAAATGTCAAACTTCAAACATGATTTTCCGATGCGGAAAGTAAACATTGCGCTATTGGGAATCCTCTTTCTCGCGGGGACTTGCGTCGGATGGGCAGCTGAAGTGCAGGTGGCGGGCTCGATTGACAAAACGCAAGTCCAGGTGGATGAGGAGCTCTCTTTCACTATCCGGATTTTGGGTGCGACTGGAAACGTGCCCGCTCCGCACCTTCCCGCCTATCAGGGGTTTGAATCTTTTTACACCGGACGGACCAGTCAGTTCACGTTTGTCAATGGACGGTCCAGCGCCACCGTGGAATTCAACTATGTTTTGGTTCCCAAGGTGGCCGGTCGGTTCACGTTGACGCCGGTCGAGGTCTGGATTGAAGGGAAGCGATACCAGACTCAGCCGTTAGAAATTGAGGTGAGCGGGCCGCAACTTCAGCCCGCTTCCGCTCCCAAGCCCCTGCCGTCCCGTCTGGTGAGTCAGGCTCCGACCCCGACTGCTCAAGCGCCCGGGCCCCCGTTGACAGCGCCCGATGACAACGTTTTCATGAAAGCCACAGTCGACAAGCAGATTGTATTTCCCAATGAGCAAGTTCTTTTGACTTACACCCTCTACACTCGTTACGACACCCGATACGAAGGCTTCGAGGAAGAACCCACGGTCAGTGGATTTTGGATCGAGGATTTTCCGCTCGAGAGGGACCTCGGCCGGGAAACGGTCACGCTGAACGGCAAACGGTATGTGAAAGCCGATGTCCGAAAGGTGGCGCTCTTTCCGACCTCGGTCGCGGAGTACACGATCCAACCCGGCGTCATCAAGGTATCGGTCCGACAGGAACCCAAGAATTCGGGCCCCTTCGACGATTTTTTTGATGACAGTTTCTTCAGCGGCGCGAGCTTTTTCTCCCGTCGTATCGAAAAACTTCTCAAGCCGGACCCTCTCACCGTTACCGTGCGTCCCTTTCCGGAGACTGGAAAGCCGAAGAGTTTCAACGGAGCGGTCGGACAATTTCGCCTGAGTGCGTCCGTGGACAAAGGCGAAGTCAAGCAGAACGAACCGGTCACGCTCAAGTTGGTCTTGGAAGGGGAAGGGAACATTGAAACTTTGGCCAAGCCTCCGCTTCCCGAACTGACCGGTTTCAAAATTTACGAAGGCGATTCTTCCAATGAGCTTTTCAAGCAAGGGGCCAATATCGGAGGACGGAAAACGTTCGAAATCATCTTCATACCGACGGACGCCGGAGACATGTCGATCCCGCCGCTTGAATTCAGCTTTTTTGATCCGAAGCGTCAAACGTATCAAACCTTGCGGAGCCAAGCTTTCCCCTTGAAAGTGACGCCATCCAACGAGCCGCTCCGACTACCGGCTGAATTGGCTGAGAAGGAAGTTTTCAAAAAAGAGGTCCGGCTCGAATCCAAGGACATCCGTTACATCCACGAAGAGCTTACCAGCGAATCGTGGGCCCGGAAGGTCTCTTTGGCTTTCCAGGGGCTGCTCCTCGCGAACCTCGCGGGGATGGGGTTCGTCGGATTTGGTCTTTTCCAGAGACGGCAGGAGCAAATTCTTTCGCGGGATTCTGCCCTCAAACGAAAGAAAGTCGCGCGGACTCTGGCGGGGAAGCGGATGAAAACTCTGAAGCAATTGGCCCAGAGCCAGAAACCCGAAGAAGCCGAGCAGTTTGTGGGAGAGGCGGAGAAACTGCTTACTGAATATCTTTCAAACAAGTTCAACCTTTCAGGTTATCAGTTCACAACGCGGTGGGTCGAGGACAAACTATCCGAAGTTTGGGGAGAGGATGAACCGCTGCTGAAGCAGGTCCGCGAGTTTTATGATCTGGCCGGCATGACCCGCTATGGACGGGGTATGCTGCCGGTGGAAGAGCGGGGACGTCTTTTAGATTTGATTGGATCGGTCATCCATCGGATGGAGAAGAGTTGATGAAACGTCTGGTTTGGTTTTCTTTCGCTTGCTTCCTTTTAGGAATTCCACTAGCGAGCGCCAAAGATTCTCTTTCGGTCTTTCAAAAAGCCAACGCGGCCTATCGGGGAGGGGATTATGCCCAGGCCGCTTCCCTTTATGAATCCCTCCTCAAAGAGGGGGTCAGGGACACAAGCGTCGATTACAATCTGGGCAATGCATATTTCAAGCAAAATCGGTTGGGCCTGGCCCTTCTCCATTACGAAAAGGCCAAGCGCCTCGGGCCGCGCGACCCCGACGTTCGTTTCAATTTGAATTATGCACGGGGACTGGTGGAATATCGAATCGAAGACAAACGAAATGGGTACTCGAAGGCCTGGGAGTCCCTTCTTAAATTTTTTACCTTCCAGGAAGTGGGTGTCCTCACTCTCTTTTTCGGCCTCTTTCTTTGGTCCAGTTGGATCTTGACGCTTTACCTCCGCATCGGATCGGGTGGCGAAGGGGTGCGGAAAGTTTTGATGGTCTTGTCCCTTTTTGCCTTGAGTCTGTGGATCCTTAAAGGGCTCCATGTCCAGACCGCTCGCGAGGCGGTCATTCTCAAATCGGAGGCCGCTGTCCGCTACGGTCCCTCCCACAAGGACCAAGTGGCCTTGAAATTGGCGGAGGGGATGAAGGTCCGAATCCAAAAACAGTCGGAGGATTGGTATCGAGTGAGTTTGCCTAACGGGGAAACCGGCTGGATGTTTCAAGAAGACTTGGGAGTGATTTGAATGACTTTGCCTGACCGGAAGGGACATTTTGGAATCTTTGGTGGACGTTACGTCCCCGAGACCTTGACGCGAGCGTTGGATGAACTGGTCCGCGAATACCGCCGCCTCATACGGGACCATTCGTTTAAGAAAGAATTGAAGGGGCTTTTGACCACTTACGCGGGTCGTCCCACCGCGCTCTATGAGGCCAAAAACCTGACCCACCATTTTGGAAGGGCTCGGATTTTCCTGAAACGCGAAGACCTTTGTCACACGGGCGCCCACAAAATTAATAATACCTTGGGCCAAGGTCTTCTCGCGAAACGGCTCGGGAAAAAGCGGCTCGTGGCGGAAACGGGCGCGGGTCAGCATGGCGTGGCTACGGCGACGGCGGCTCGGGTCTTCCGTCTGCATAGTGTGGTTTACATGGGCGAGGAGGACATTCATCGTCAGGCCCTGAACGTGTACAAGATGAAACTCCTTGGAGCCGAGGTGATTCCCGTCCACTCCGGCTCGAAGACTCTGAAGGATGCAACGAACGAGGCGATTCGCGACTGGGTGACGAATGTGGAGACCACGCATTATCTTCTCGGCTCGGCCGTCGGGCCGCATCCTTATCCGATGATGGTTCGGGAGTTTCAGTCGGTCATCGGACGAGAGACGTTTCGACAATTCCACCAAGCGGTCCGGAGCCGTGCGGTTCCGGATTATCTCGTGGCTTGTGTCGGCGGCGGGAGCAACGCAATCGGATTTTTTTCATCCTTTCTTAAGACACCGCGTGTTCGGATTTTTGGAATTGAGGCCGCCGGAAAAGGCCTCGGGACCCGTCATCACGCGGCGTCCCTCAACCGGGGGTCGGTGGGGATCCTTCACGGAATGAAAAGTTATCTCCTCCAGGACCGGGAAGGACAGGTCCAACTTGCCCACTCCATTTCCGCTGGCTTGGACTATCCCTCCGTCGGTCCCGAGCACGCCCACTTAAAAGATTCAGGCCGTGTTCGATATGAAACCGCCACCGACCGCGAGGCCTTGGAGGGATTCAAACTTTTGACCGAGACGGAAGGGATCATGCCGGCCTTGGAACCTGCCCATGCGATCGGGTTTTTGAAACGCCTGATGCGACGCACCCAACGAAGCGAGGCGGTCGTCGTTTGTCTCTCGGGCCGGGGCGATAAGGACATCGACACGGTCAAACGTTTCTTATGAAAAACCGTTTGATTGAAAAAATTCGCGAGGCCCGGCAAAAGCGCCGAAAACTTTTCTCGGCCTTCCTCACGTTAGGCTACCCCAGCCTTCCGGCCACCGAGAAGTTGATTGAAGGCTTCGAAGAGCGGGGAGTGGACATCGTCGAACTCGGTTTTCCCTTTTCAGATCCTCTCGCGGATGGGCCGACGATTCAATTCTCCTCAGAGGCAGCGTTGAAACGAGGGGTGAGGCTTCAAGATGCTTTTCGCATCACTCAGAACCTCCGCCGGCGCGGGGTTGAGATCCCGATTCTCTTTTTCTCTTACCTGAATCCAATTTACCATTTCGGAATCAAGCGGTTTCCCCACGCTGCAAAAAAGGCCGGCTTCGACGGTGTGATTATTCCGGATTGTCCGCCCGAGGAAGACGGGGCCCTGTGGCGCGCTTGCCGCTCGTCGGGGATCGCCCCGGTTTTCTTGATGGCGCCTACGACGACCCTTGAGCGGGCCCGAAAAATTTTTGCGAGCTCTCAGGGTTTCCTTTATTATGTATCGCTTCGTGGAGTGACGGGCGCGAGGAAAGCATTACCGTCGGATCTTAAAAAGAATCTCAAGCGAGTGACACGGCTGAGTTCAAAGCCCGTTCTCGCGGGCTTCGGTGTTTCCTCACCGGAGCAGGTCAAACAGATTACAAAGGTGGCCGACGGAGTCATCGTGGGAAGCGCCATCGTGGAGCGAATCCGAAGGTCGGGCGGTCGATTGAAGTCCGCTCTGGATTTCGTGGCATCCTTGGTGCGCGCTCTTCGAAATTAGGATGGCGGTCCTCGTGGGTTTGGACTTGGGAGAAAAAAGGGTCGGCGTGGCCAGGAGTGACGAAAGCGAGACCATTGCCGAGGCCTTGGCCACGTTGACTTACAAAACAAAAGAAGATCTCTTGAATCAACTACGACCGATCTTCCACGACCTCCGTCCCGAAAAGGTGGTCGTTGGGCTTCCGGAGACCGCGGAAGGGGAGCGGGGTCCGGCCGCCCAGAAAGTGGCGGCCTTTGCCGATTGGCTCAAGGAGCATCTCCCGGGCGAGTGGATTCTTTGGGATGAGCGGTTCACCACGGTGGAGGCCGAGCGGATCCTTCTGGAAGCGGACCTCAGCCGAAAAAAAAGAAAGGGCATCCGGGACCGCCTCGCCGCGCAAAGGATTCTTCAAAGGTACTTGGACGCAAAAAAACATGTCGACTGATTCAGTCCGTTACCATTCTATTCAACTTCCGAATCACTTGCAGGTCCTGACGATTCCGATGCGAGAGCGGGAATCGGCGGCCGTGGCCATTTGGGTCAAAGTGGGCGGTCGTTATGAACCCAAGCGGATTTCAGGAATTTCCCATTTCCTGGAGCACATGCTCTTCAAAGGGACGCGGCGCCGAAGTTCTCGTCAGATCAAAAAAGAGGTCGAAGGCGTGGGAGGTATGCTGAACGCCTTCACGGGTGAGGAGTCCACCTGTTATTTCTCGAAACTCCCCGCTGCGCATTTTGCCCGGGCCCTCGATGTCTTGGCCGACATGGTGAGGGACGCCACTCTGTCCTTGAAGGAGTTTGAACGCGAGCGGCCTGTCATCCTCGAGGAAATCAAAATGTACCGGGACCAGCCGGCACAGTACGTCCATGAATTAATGAGTGAGCTCCTCTGGCCGGATCAACCCCTGGGGCGTTCGATCGCGGGCGTTCCGGAAACCGTTTCAGCCATCCGCCGCTCGGACATGGTCCGTTACAAGAAAAAGTATTACCAGCCCCAGAACGTTTTGGTTTCCGTTGCGGGGCCCGTCTCTCACGGCGAGGTTTTGTCGCTTACGCAAAAGTTTTTTCCTTCTCGGAATGGCGGGGCCCATTCCCGTTTTGAGCCGGCCCACACGGCTCAGCGGAGTCCCCGGTTTCTTTTTGTGGAGAAAGAAACCGAACAGACTCATTTGGCGCTCGGCTTTCAGGGTTTTTCAAGGCTCGATCCCCGGCGATACGCTCTGGGGGTTCTCAACATCATCCTGGGTGCGAACATGAGCTCCCGGCTCTTTGAAGAGGTCCGGGAGAGACGGGGACTGGCTTATGAAATTAAATCCGGCGTCGGGCATTATCAGGATGCCGGCGCCCTCACGGTCTCGGCCGGAGTTGAAAATCGAAAGGCCCGGCTTGCCATCCGCGTTGCGCTTCAGGAACTGGCCAAGTTGACGCATAAGAACGTCTCGGCGGATGAGCTTCGAAGGGCGAAGGATTATTTCATCGGGCAGTTTTTAATGGGGCTTGAAGACACGCTGGATCATCTTCTCTGGGTGGGAGAGAAGGTTCTCTACGGTGAAGGGATTCCGGATCGCACGGCAATCACCCGGGCCATCGAGAAAGTCACGGCCGAAGACGTCCGAAAGGTGGCGAAGGAAGTCTTCCGAACGGAACGAATCAACCTCTCGCTGATCGGTCCTCACAAGAAAAGCGAACAGGAGCGGATCAAGGAGGAGGCGGAAATTTGACGACCTTGATTGCCCCGAGCCTCCTTTCCTGTGATTTTTCCCGACTGGATGAAGAAATCAAAGACGTGGAGAAGGGTGGGTGTGATTGGCTCCATGTGGATGTGATGGACGGCCACTTTGTTCCGAACCTCACGATCGGCCCGGTGGTGGTGCGGTGGATTCGCAAGTGCACGAAGCTCCCTCTGGATGTTCATTTGATGATCGATGACCCTCTTCGTTATCTCGGGGATTTTCGCAAGGCGGGGTCGGACCGGATCACGGTCCACGTGGAGGCTTGCAAGGATGTCTCGAAAACACTGGGCTCCATCCGCGAGTTGGGCGCTCTGGCTGGAATTTCCCTGCGTCCCAAATCGCCCGTCGAATCAGTTTATCCCTACCTTGAGAAACTCGATTCCGTTCTCGTGATGACGGTTGAACCTGGATTTGGAGGACAGTCCTTCATGCCCGAGATGCTTGAGAAGGTGAAGGCCCTTCGGTCCCGGTTCAAGGGGAAAATTTCGGTGGATGGTGGGATCGATCCCGAGACGGCGCCTAAAGCGGTGGCGGCTGGGGCAGACGTGCTCGTGGCCGGGACCGCGATCTTCGGGCAAAAAGACCGCGCGAAGGCCATCCAGCGACTTCGTTGCCTTTGAGTACCGCCCGCTCGATCCGAAATTTCTCGATCGTTGCGCACATCGACCACGGAAAGTCGACGATCGCCGACCGCTTCCTCCTCTTGACGAAGGCCATCACCACCCGCGAGTTTCACGCGCAATTCCTTGACGACATGGAACTCGAACGGGAGCGGGGAATCACGATTAAGGCGCGGGCCGTCCGGATCCATTACAAGGGGCACGACCTGAATTTGATCGACACCCCCGGCCACATCGATTTCACCTACGAAGTCAGGAAGAGTCTGTCGGCCTGCGAAGGCGTGATCCTCCTCGTGGACGCAAGCCAGGGGGTCCAGGCCCAAACCATGACCAATTATTTATTGTCCCGGGAACGGAACCTCGTCATCATCCCCGTCATTTCGAAGATCGATCTTTCCAATGCCGAGCCGGAAAAGGCCCGTCAAGAAATTTGCGAACTCACCGGCTGCCGACCGGAAGAAGCGATCTTCACCAGCGCCAAATCGGGGGAGGGGATCGATAAGGTTCTGGACGCGGTCATCGAGAGGGTTCCTGCGCCCATCGGAAAATCCGAAGCACCTCTCAAGGCCCTCATTTTTGATTCGAAATATGACACCTATAAAGGAGTGATTGCCTACGTCCGGGTCTTTGACGGAAAACTTGAAAAAGGAGATGCCATCCGGATGATGAAGGCCGGGGCGCAGTACGAAGCTGAGGAGATCGGGATTTTCAATCCGCATCCCGAACCCGTCACCTCGCTGGGCGCGGGGGAAGTCGGTTATGTGACGGCAACGATCCGGGAAGTTCGAAATGTGAAGATCGGAGATACCATCACCCTGGCTTCGCGGCCCACCGAAGAAGCGCTGCCGGGCTACCAGGAAATGAAGCCGATGGTTTTTGCGGGGTTTTATCCCATCAATCAAAAAGATTTTCCAGGGATGCGCGAGGCCATCGAAAAGCTCCGCTTGAACGATTCCTCCTTTCAGTTTGAGCCTGAGACTTCCGCGTCGCTGGGTTTCGGCTACCGCTGCGGTTTTCTGGGGCTCCTTCACATGGATATTATCCACGAAAGGTTGGAGCGCGAATTCAAACTGGAGCTTCTGGTCACAGCCCCCAACGTGGTCTATCGTTTGATGAAAACCAATGGCGACATCCTGGAACTCGACAATCCCACCAAGATGCCTTCGCCGCAAGAGATCGAGGAATTCGAAGAGCCTTACATCGATGCCCAACTCATTATCCCCGCCAAGACTTTGGGTCCGGTGATGCAATTCTGTCAGGACCGACGCGGAGTCTATAAATCGACCGAATACCTTGACCCCGCGCGGGCGATGCTGCGCTATGAACTTCCTTTCGCCGAAGTCTTGATTGATTTTTACGACAAAATCAAGTCGATGACGTCGGGGTACGGTTCGCTGAACTACGATTTTAGCGGCTACCGGCCGGCGGACCTCGTGAAGCTAGACATTCTCATCAATGGAGAGCCCGTGGATGCGCTGAGTACGATCGTCATCCGTGACCGGGCCCACCCGCGCGGGAAGGAACTGGCGCAAAAACTCAAGGAAGTGATCCCGCGCCAGCTTTTCGAAGTGGTCATCCAGGCCGCGATCGGATCGAAGGTGATTGCACGCGAATCCATCAGCGCTTTGAAAAAAAACGTGACGGGAAAGTGTTACGGTGGTGACATTACCCGGAAGAGAAAACTTTGGGAAAAGCAGAAGGAGGGAAAGAAACGCATGAAACGCATCGGCAAGGTGGACCTTCCGCAGGAGGCCTTCATCTCCATCCTCAAGATCGGGGACAAGGACTGAGCCCGCGATGAACCTTCTCCTCCCCCTGCTCATTTTGATTTCCATTTTGATTTATTGGAAACGGATCTTGGCGGACATCCGGCTCTTCCAGACGGATCGAAAAGAATGGCTTCACGACAAATGGGAAAACTGGGTGAAACCCCTCATCATTGCGGCCATCCTAGCGATCGGCATCCGCACGTTTCTCTTGGGGCCCTATAAGATCCCCACGGGTTCGATGCGACCCGTATTGATGGAGGGGGACCGGATCTTCGTCGACAAGCTCACGTACCGGTTCCGGGAACCCCAACGGGGTGATATCGTTGTCTTCCGCTACCCGCTCGATAAGAAAAAGGATTTCGTGAAGCGACTCGTGGCGTTCGGAGGAGAATCAGTCGAAATTCGGGATGGGCAAATTCTCATCAACAGTGAAAAGCTGGACAAACCGTCTTCCTTTCTCGAACGGTTTTATTACAACCGTCCGGATTGGGCTTACGGAAAGCCAGGCCAAGTTTTTGACGTCCCCGGCGCCCACTTGTTTGTCTTGGGCGACAACTCGGCTCAATCCAGTGACAGCCGCAACTGGGGGTTTGTGCCGCGTCGGGACTTGATTGGACGCGCCGTTCTCATCTGGTGGCCGCCCAAACGCTTTCGTCTAATCAAGAACACCTAATGACGCCGAAACCCCTTTGGGGCACCGCCACTTCGGCCCATCAAGTGGAAGGCAACAATCAATGGAGCGATTGGTGGGCCTGGGAACAATCGGGAAAAGTGAAGGAGCCCTCAGGCGCTGCCTGTGATCAATACCGGCTTTTCCGCGACGACTTCCGTCTTGCCCGATCTCTCGGTCATACCAGCCACCGGTTTTCACTCGAGTGGAGCCGACTCGAACCGTGTGAGGGACAATGGGATGAATCCGCGTTTCGTCACTATGATGGCGTGTTTGATTCACTCGCAGAACAAAATCTGGAGCCGGTTGTCACGTTGCATCATTTCACGAACCCGTTCTGGTTTGCGAAAAAGGGAGGCTGGCTCGCTCGGGATGCGGTTGAGAAATTCAGCCAATACACAAGACGGGTGGCCGAGCGTTATGGGAAGCGGGCAAAATTTTGGATCACCATCAACGAACCGCTGATTTATATCTATCAGGCCTACATCCGGGGGATATGGCCCCCGGGCGAACACGAGGCCTATGATCATGCCTTCGCGGTGACGCGCTCACTCCTGCGTGCCCACACGGAGGCCTATCGGATCCTTCACGAAAATTCAGGCCCTGAAGGGATGTGGGTTTCAATGGCCCACCACCTGTCTCAGTTTTCGCCATGCAGGTCCCAATCGATCTTGGACCGGTTGAATGTTTTTCTGCGAAGGCATTTTCTGAACTTGCTTCCTTTTCAAGCTTTGATCTCCGGCCGGCTTTTTTATCCGGGTATTTTCTCGGAAAAACTATCCGCAAGGAGCACGCTGGATTTTTTGGGTGTGAATTATTACACGCGTGACTTCATCCGGTTCGGAGGCATTTGGGGAACAGGGCAATTCGGAACGATCTGCGAGAAAGATCACCACCGACAAGGAATTCAGGAATTAAATGACTTGGGCTGGGAAGTTCATCCAGAAGGAATTTATGAGGTCCTCTCTTCGTTGAAGCGTTTCAATCTTCCGGTCTTGGTGACGGAGAATGGGATTTGTACAAACGACGATGCCCAGCGAGAACGATTTATTCGAAGCCACTTGGAGCAAATCCGTCGAGCAAAGCGAGAAGGAACGTCGGTTTTCGGTTATTTTTATTGGTCGTTGGTCGATAATTTCGAATGGGCGGACGGCTTTGGACCGCGATTCGGCATCGTCGAATTGGATTACGCGAGCCAAACTCGCAAGGTTCGACCCAGTGCCCAAGTTTTGCGAAAGGAGTGCGAAGAACTTTTTAGGGAGGAGAGTCATGCAAGGGGAACTCTTTAACGACCCGTCACGGTCGGCCGTAGATCCGTTGCGGGCCAATCGCGCAGAAAATTGGTTGAATCGTTTCCGGATCACGCTTCGAATCGACCACTTGTCGGTGGTGGCCATATCCGCTTTGATCCTTTATGTCTTAGTTTTCTCATTCGGTGTCGAGAAGGGCAAAGAGATGGCCCTCAATGAGATCAAGGCGGAGAAGGCCAAGAAAATGAAAATGGCCGAGGAGCTTCAGACTGTGCAAGTGGGCGTTGAGCCCCCTCTTCCGGCCGCGGCACCCGCGCCCGTCGCAGTGCCGAAACCAGCGCCGTCCGTTTTGACTGGCAAATACACCATCCAATTGATTACCTTTACCAGTCGTCCGCGGGCCGAGGAAGAAGTAAAAAAATTGAAGAGTAAAGGTCAACGGGCTTTTGTGCTTCCCTCCGGAAAGTTTTTCCTGATTTGCATCGATGCATTTGAAGAAATGAAGGATGCCAGGGAAAAGCTTGCCGAGCTACAGTCTGAGGGATTGGCTCCGGACGATGCGTACGTGCGTCCCTTGAAGGGTCCCATCAAACTTTAAGCCTGCCTACTTTAAGCTGGAAAAAAGGCCTGCGGGCAGGTATAATTCCAACCTAATATGTCACAACATTCGAGTCTTCGAATTGATCCCACGCGTACACGGCACCGCAACGTCTTGAAACGGCATGAGCGGATTCAGCGCCTCATCGAGACGGAGAAGTGGAATGACCGCCCGACGGCGTTCGGACTTCCCAAGGTCAAGTCGCTCAAGATCAAGGTCAAGAAAGTGAAGGCCGAAAAGGCCGAGGGCACGGCGGCCACGGCCGGCGCTGCTCCGGTTGCCGCATCGTCTGCTCCTCCGGCGGCTCCCGCTGGTCAAGACAAGAAAAAGCAGGCGCCAGCTCCCAAGAAGTGATCCGCTCACTGTCCGCTTCCTGATGGTCCTGATTCGGCACTTTGAAGTCCGTGACACCGAGCTAATCAAGCGGCTGATCAATCAGATCATGGATGTAGAGTTCCAAGAGGCAAAAGCAGCCTTCACCCCTGACGATCTCAATGCTTTGGGGGAGGCCTACGGGGAATTGGGTGAGGCCTTCTTCGTGGCAGAGGACGGGAAGAAAGTGATCGGTACCGTGGGGGTGAAACGGGAAGATGACCGCGTGGCGTTGCTCCGTCGAATCTTCGTGGACCCGGAGTATCGAAAGAGGCAAATCGGTCTTCGTCTCCTCAATCGGGCATTGGATTTTTGCCGGGAAGTGGGTTACCGTGAACTGGTTTTCAAGACGACTTCCGGCATGTCCGGCGCCATCGAGCTTGTGAAAAAGGTGGGATTTCAATCTCGGGCGAAAGTACAGATGGGCCCGATTGAATTATTGAAATTTTCGATCGCCATCGAAAAAAGGAAAAACACATCGATATGATCAAGGTCCGTTTTGGTCGAGGAAAAGAAAACGCCAGCCTCCACCCTCTTTCGGAAAAAGAAATTCAGAAAAAATTATACGGAGCCTTCACGGGATCCATCAAAACCACGTCGGAGGAAACACCGGCCGCTGAACCCCGTTGGGCACGGGAGACTCCCCCTCCGAAAGAACGGGTTGCCATCAAAAAACCTTCTTCGTTTCCTTGGAAAAAAGTAGGGTTAGCGCTCGTTGAAATCGCCGAGGCCGTGGGGGGGACGATCAAACGACTGCTTCCAAAGCTTTCCACAAAGTGGAGCATCGGAGCGGGGATTGTGATCGCCCTTTTCTTAGGCATTCATACGTTGAACATCTATCGAGCTACCGCAATGAAGAATCCCAAACTAGTGGCTGTACCACCTAGGGCTTCGGAGGCTCCGGCAGGGCCTAACGAGACCAGACCGGAAACGGAAGCTGGGCCGTCGTCCGCGCCAGTTCTTTCACGAGCTTCACGGAGGACCAGAACTCTCAGTCAAAAGTCACCCTTGGGGATTGCGCATGCACCGGCGCCCAAGAAGCCTTACGTGATCCAAGTCGCGACCTACGCGGCACCCTGGGATGCTCAAAGGCTTTCTGATCAGATGACTCAGGCTGGGTTTCAGTCTTTTGTTCAGTCCGCCACCCGGAGCGGCGGAAGGACGTTTTATTTGGTTTTCTTGGGCCGGTACGGGACTTCTCAGGAAGCCGAGGCCCAGATCAAAGAATTTCGAAATAAATCGATCGCCAAGGATTTCCCGGACAGTTTCGTCCGAGTTCTCTAGTTTTCATTCCTGCGATGATGTGGGACGGGTTTAACAAACGCAAGTTTCCCAGAATCAATCTCCGATGCGAGTTGGTCATCGGAAACCCCTCTGCGGGGCAAGTCATCAAGACACAAACTGAGAATTTGGGGGCCGGGGGTCTGTGCATCATCCTCGAACGCCCTCTCGAGCGATTCTCAACCGTTTCGATTCGTTTAGAACTCAATTCCGAACTGCCGTGGATCCATTGTCTGGGTCGGGTTGTCTGGTCGGTTCCCTCTCGCGAGGCGGTAAGCAAACGAGAGAGTTACGACATCGGGATCGAGTTCATCGGACTTCAGCCTGCCGAGCAGGACCTCATCCGAGGTTATGTCGAATCTCGCGCTGAAGTCTCCTGAGCGCTGACTCGTCATGGCCACCAAGAACGAGTTTTCCTTCGATATTGTCTCCCGCGTGGATCTTCAGGAAGTTGACAATGCCGTCAATCAAGCCCGAAAAGAGTTGGCGACCCGGTTCGATTTCCGAGGTAGCAAA
>Ga0105164_10000917_pt1 | contig 19255 bp, 18 predicted proteins | sample VDWuncwatermetaG_FD_89674 | JGI IMG/M metagenome (GOLD analysis project Ga0105164, IMG submission 89674) | Wastewater microbial communities from Netherlands to study Microbial Dark Matter (Phase II) - VDW unchlorinated drinking water | ecosystem: Environmental > Aquatic > Freshwater > Drinking...
GAACATACCCCGCTAGAAAGTGTTCAATTTACACCTTATACGGGACCACTTTATTCAAATAATAGTATTTTATCTCTTGAAGCTAGTGGAGACGTGAAATATCCTGAAAGCACAAGTGTTTTTGCATGTTGTGTTCAAGAAAGGGAAACAGCATCTTTAACTTTAGACGATATATTTCTTGCAGATCTTGATTCATATATAGGTGATTTAATTGCCTCAAATAACATTAGAAAAAGTAGATATGGGAGTAGTTATATAACAGAAATAACTCATCAAATCCATCATGGTCAAGGAGTCAGATCTATAGAACAGTCAATGATAAAAGCAACAAATAATATTGTAAATAATCCTACAGATCCAGATGTTCCTGGATTTAGATTAAGCCCACAGTCTTCTGTGAATGAGCCAGAGAAATCTTTTGATGTTTTTATCCTTACTGGTACTCCTAATCATTTATTAGTGTCAGAGGAGTGTCGCAGAGATAGGCAAGGAAGGCTTACTTGCCAAACAATAACTCAAAAAAGTGAAGATGAATATCTGAATAGAACTTTTCAATTTGAAACAAAACTTTTAGCTAGAGTAATAGAAAATACATATGGAGATAAATGTCATAGTGTTATTCAATGTGATAATCCCACTAAGAAAAATTTTGAAGCAAAATATAGAAAAATAGCTGAAGATGCAAAAGTAAATGGGAGAAAAGTATACTTTATATATGATGGACATGGTTTAGCAGAAGAAAATAATATTCAAGCAGGAGTCGGAAATGGAAATATGCAGGGGAGCAGATCTCATGATGTTTATCTTGAAAAATTTTCTAAAAATGGAAGAGTAGATGAAAATTATTTTAAAACCCTTTTTGGAGAATATGGTGTAGAAGTAGTTTTTGTTAATGCTTCATGTCATAGTGGAGCAGCTTTAACTAATAATGAAAAACTATCTGTAGAACCTGAAAGTGGTCCCATTATGATGTCTGCTGCTGATCTTAGAATCCAAAGACATCTTTCAATGGTTAATTCAAATGCTAAACGTACTTTAGTGTTTTAAATTGAAATAGCGATATGGCTTTGTGTCTAAATTTTGATTTTACTTCTTGCAATCGCTACATTCGCCTTCTGAGCAACAATCTTTCCCTTTGCAATTTTTAACAACTTCTTTTAATTTAGTTTTTTGCTCAGGTGTAAGTATTGCTAAGAGTTCAGCGTGTGAATTAACAATGGTTTTCATTGTTTGCTTTTTAATTTCTAGATTTTTATCAATTAAAACATTAATTACTTCAGCATTAAAATCGTCTGCTATTACAGTTGACTTAATATCTATTCCAACTTTTTCTGAATCAGCTTTAAGTTGAATTACCTCTTTTTTTGTTTTAGAGCCGAGTTCTTTTATTTTACTAGCCTGCTCGTCACTAAGACCTAATTCTTCTTTGTTTTTTAAAGCACAACAAGTAGACTTCATTAAAGAGGATTCAAATGGGCACTGTGATTTATCACACTTTCCATTTTCACAGGGTTTCCCTGCACAAGCCATTTTTTTACCGCAGCATCCGCCACCAGCACATGGAAGCTTATCAAAGTTAGAACAACCCGTGACTAATAAGCTAACAAATAAAATCCCTACTAATAAGTTTAAATATTTAAAATCTTTCATTATTTTCTCCCTGCAAAGATATTATAGTTTAAAATCCTATCCAAGTATTAGGATGGATATATTATTTCAGGCTCTAATTCTAAAGAAAACATAAAACTCTACCTTTATTTAAGATCTATATTGTTCAATTAAAACAATATGACATTAAAAGTTCAACATATTCCTGGTCTAGGAGTTAGATTTACATCAGTATCACCTCTAATGAGGCCTGATAAAGAATATCAATCACCTCTTCAATTAAGATATCCAAAACATGATTTAGTACTTCCTGTTAGTTCTAACACTCTTTTCACGCATTTTTTCTCTGAGGGAATTGATACTCCACGCACAGGACCTGGTGTCCTTATAAGTATTGATGGAGAAAAATATCAGCTTTGTGGAAAAAGAATAAGCTCTAATTCAAAATCAGGAGCATCTGTCTCTATTGCTGAAGAACTAAAAACTGGTATGCCCGTTGTTGTAAAAAAGCTAGCTATTGGAGAGTTAAAAATAGTCAGTTCTGATGAGCCTACGCCTCTTTCAGATGTTTTTCCGTCAGATGAATCTACTCCACCGTGTTCTCCTCTTTTACCTGGTGATCCTAGATTAGGAACTCCTCCTGATCTTGTTGTTCTTTCTTCTTTTGATCCACAATTAGGGGATCCTAGTCAGGCTTTAGAAAGCTATTTTTTTAGAGAAGGATCATTGAGTTTACCGTCTCATCGAAATGTTCTCACTGCAAAAAAATTTCAAGCCACTGATAATACAATGATTATAATAATGGATTTACTTCATGGAATAACTCTTAGAGATTTATTAGACTTAATAAAAAGTAGTTCTTTAAATACTGGAATTACTATAGCTAGAAATGACTTTACTCCAAAAGAAAAAATATTAGTAGAGCTTAATCCTGATCAAAAAATATTAATTAAGAAAGAATTAGAACTTATAGCTCTAGATACTTTACTTCAAGTAGTAGATGCAATTAAACACTTAGAACAAAATAAAAAAGTTCATTGTGATGTAAAGCCACCAAATATAAACTTTGATAGTGATTGTGTTCCAAAACTTTTAGATTTTGGTAATTATTTAGAAGCCAATTATAAATATGGTTTTAAAAGCCCGTTAGGAACAAGAGAGTATCTCTCTCCAGAGCGAATTCCAGATGAAATAGGCTCAGTGAGTAAGCTTAGTTTTGATTCTAGGACTGACTTATTTTCTTTGACCATTATTCTATATGAGTTATTTGCTGGGAAAACCCCGTTTTTTAGAAAAGAAGGGAAGGATAAATTAACTCAAGCTCAAGCTATCTATGAAGCCACAAAAAAGCTAGATTATGAGCGATTAAATACTAGCCTTTTAGATTTAGAATTATTAGAGTTTATTCATTCTCAGCTTGTAAGGTTAGAAGAAAGATTAGAACCAGTAGAGTATGAAGCTAAGTTTAGGGCTATTACAGAAAGAATAATAAACACCTAGTACTAAATGACTATAGTTGATTTCTTGTTAATTTACTTTTAATAAATTTACATATGTTTTTTCAAGTTTTTGCTTTAAATAGCTTTTATGAAAATAATTTAATCAAATCAACTTGTAAAGAGGTATAAATCTCTTTTCCTTTAGTCCCTTATATGTTTATAGTTTACGAACTAATTAACAGAAAAATAATCAGGAGATAAAACAATGGGAAATAATGGAATGAATTGCTGTAATGCACAGCCTCAGCAACAAGCACAACAAGTATTTGGTAAATTAGATGTTCAACAACAATATGTAAACATAGCAACTGGACGCAAAGGACGTAAAGTTGTAACAATCCTTCAAGATTTTTATGTTCCAAGCAAAACGTCTGTAAGAAATTTCTCTCAAGCAGACTTAGATAATAAAAAAATGACAATTGATGGAAAATCAATATCATTTGCAGAACATGCTAAAGAAACTGGCAGTCAATTTTTCATGGATGGAGAAGGAAGAACTATTATTGTAAATAAACAAGGCAGTAAACATGTTTTAGATCCTAAAAAAAATGAATGGGTATCAGTAAATAATTTTTATGGTGATAAGGCTTTAGAAGTAAGTGGAAATTTAAACCATGCACAAAAAGCAAGCTTTATAGAAAGATATGGACTTGTAATGGGACCTAATGGAAAATATCAAGTTAAAGATGCAGCTAAAGATTCAAGAACATATGATTTTGATCTTAGTGGAGGTGGTTTAAAAGTCAGATTAAGTGAAGGCGTAGTTATGGTAGATGGCAAACCTGTAGAAGCTAAAAAGCCATATATCTTTGAAAAAGGTGAATGGAGAATAGATGAAAAGTCTAATACTGTCTTAAGAGAAGATTTAGATACAGAAACAGCAGAAAGAAAAGCAGATGTTGCAGCACTAGATAAGCAAATTCAAGATGAAGCACAAGCAAGAGGTGAAGCAGATACAGCACTAAATACTAGAGTAGATAATGAAACCACAGCAAGAACAGATGCTGATATAACATTGACCAATGGATTAACAGCAGAAACAAAAGCAAGAACGGATGCTGATACGACATTGACCAATGGTTTAACTGCAGAAGCAAAAACCAGAGGTGATGCAGATACAAAATTGACCAATGGTTTAACTGCAGAAGCAAAAGCAAGAACTGATGCTGATATAACATTGACCAATGGATTAACAGCAGAAACAAAAGCAAGAACGGATGCTGATACAGCAGAAGCAAAAGCAAGAGCAGGTGCTGATATAACATTGACCAATGGATTAACAGCAGAAACAAAAGCAAGAACGGATGCTGATAAAAAGTTAACCACAGACTTGGGTACTGAAACAACAGCAAGAACTGATGCTGATAAAAAGCTAACCACAGACTTGGGTACTGAAACAACAGCAAGAACAGGTGCTGATGCAACATTGACTACTAACGTCGAGAGAGTAGCAAAAGCTGTGGAAAAAGCTACTGAAGGCTTAACTGAAAATGCTAATGCAGATGAAGAAAGACAATGTGAACAAGAAGGTAAAATGTATCAATTAGAGCAAGAAAATGCTGAGTTAGCAAAAACAAATGCTGAATTAGCAAAAAAGATTGAAAGAATTCAACTTTTACTTGAGCTTCAACAAGCATCTCCAATTCAGCTTCAACAACCACCAGCAAAGAAATAAAATTTCTAGCTGATTAATATATTTGAAATTCCTGTGGTTTTACTGTGGGGATTTTTTTATTTTTACACCACTATAAGAAATTAAAATCTTCCTGTAGCACTTATAACAAAAAGCTTCCCATCAGAAGTACCCACAAATACTTTATTAGTGGTGGGGTTGTATGCAACTGAGCGGGCACTGTCTACAGCATAAACATTTTTTATTTTATTTGTAACTGTATCAATTACCGTTAGGGTTCCCTGAGTATTGTTCACTATAAAAGCCCTATCATTAACATCATCAATGGCAACTGTCCCCGATTCTACAATAGGATTTATAGAACTATAAGTACTATCGTCATCATTCAATGTAAGAATTTCAAAAGAATTACTTCTTTTCCCAACAAATACAGAACCAGTAGAAGGATTCACTCCAATTCCATGCGGTTCAAAACTTAATTTTATGGGTTGTCGTGTAGAAGTAGCATCAGGACTACCACCTTCCAGCTGTGTTTCTATAATTGTAATTAATTTATCTAGCGAATTTGCTACATATAAAAATCCTGTTGTAGGATCATACGCTAAACCAGCTGGTGTTCCTCCTGCAGGAGAGATGTCTCTTTCAATAGTAAGAGTGTCAGTTTTTAGTCTTATAATTTTATTATTATTATAGTCAGAGAAAAATGCAATATGATTATCAGGATCAATTGCTATCCCACTAAAAATAGCGTTACTTCCCAAACTAAGATTATCAAGGTTCATAGATGGAACCGTTCCCCCTATGTTATTGATTACTGTTATTAGAGGGGCTATAGTCATGGTGACTGACGTATCCGGGGCATTGGAATTAGCTACAAAAAATTTATTGGTTGATGAGTCAAATGCTACAGCAAGTGGATTATGAATATAAGTCATATCACTAGAGCCAGTAGGTATATTTTTTGCCATAGTAAATATTTCCCCACCTGTCTTTCCTAAATAAAAAATAACTTTATTTGACATAAAGTCTGATAGTAGAATAGAACCTGATGTTGGATCAACTGCTATACCGTTAATATCACCGCCTACAGTTACTGTAGTAGTACCTGTAGGTAAAGATAAAATTGTACGTGCTGCTTCGCGGGATTCTGCTTTTAATGTTAATAAAACCAGAGTTAATAAAATAACTACTTTAATAATTCTTTTCATTGTTTTTAATCCTTTAACTTAATTCCAATTAGCATTTTATGAATGTAACATGTTTATTTATTCAACTTGAAAAACAATTAATGCTTGTAATGGACATTTATACTTCTTTACATAAATCATATGTTTAATACAAGGAACATATTTCTTCCTCAAACCAACATAATTAAGGTGAATATGAATCAAAAAATAGTTTTTCCAAATAACCCATTATTTTTTCTCCAGTTTATTATATTTCCTGGAATGCTAGCTTTTATTGCAAGTAAAGTAGGAGTCACTGTGCAAAACACCCTGGAAGTAGTAGGCGTTACTAAAGTAATAATTGTTATTTTTTCATACTTTGTATTCATAGTTTTAATTGTTTTGAATTCCCTTGTAACAATTTCAGATGAGGAAATAATCGGTCCAAGTGGCGGACTTCGTCTTTTTCCACTTAAGCATTCCTAAATAGGTGCTGAATATGCATTTGAAAATAGAAGAATGGGTAGGATGACTCATGAGTGTTTAATAATTAGAAATATAAATCAACCAGGAGAAATTTGTTTATCTTGCCTGTATTTTAATAATGATTTTTTTGATGAAATTATAAATCGAATAAGGGTAGCAAATGAGCAAAATCTACAATCTGCTTAATTTAATAGCTAGAATTTAATTACAGATCGAATGCTTTTTCCTTCTTTCATATATTGAAAGGCTTTATTTATATCTGTTAGTGGCAAAGTAAAGCTAACCATGTCATCTAAGTTTATTTCTCCAGACATGTATTTGTCTACATAAGAGGGGAGTTGAGTTCTGCCTTTTACCCCACCAAATGCTGTGCCTTTCCATATGCGCCCAGTGACTAATTGAAATGGTCTAGTGGAGATCTCTTCACCTGATCCAGCTACTCCTATAATAATAGATTCTCCCCAGCCTTTATGGCAGCATTCAAGAGCAGCTCTCATGAGTTTTACATTTCCTATACATTCAAAAGAATAATCTACACCATCATCAGTCATTTTAATAATAACTTCTTGAATATGACTCTTTTCTTCTTTTGGATTTATAAAATCAGTAGCTCCCAGTTTTTTAGCAAGGGTAAATTTATCACTATTAGTATCAATGGCTATTATCCTGGAAGCCTTAGCCATTTTTGCTCCCTGAATAACAGAAAGCCCTATTCCACCCAGTCCAAAAACAGCTATCGTAGATCCTTCTTTTACTTTTGCTGTATTTAAAACAGCACCAATTCCAGTAGTTACACCACAGCCTAAAAGACAAACCTTTTCTAGTGGTGCTTTGGGATTAATTTTAGCTAAAGAAATCTCAGGAATTACAGAGTATTCTGCAAATGTAGAAGTACCCATGTAATGAAATATTGGTTTTCCGTCTTTAGATAATCTAGAAGTTCCATCTGGCATTAAGCCTTTGCCCTGAGTCTCTCTGATTTTTTGACAAAGATTTGTTTTGCCTGAAAGACAAAACTTACATTCTCTACATTCTGGAATATATAGAGGAATAACATGATCACCTTTTTTTAAAGTGCTTACACCTTCACCGATTTCTTCTACAATTCCTCCACCTTCATGCCCTAACACTACTGGAAATATTCCTTCAGGATCAGCTCCAGATAAAGTGTAAGCATCTGTGTGGCAAACTCCAGAAGCAATAATTTTTACTAAGACCTCACCTTTTTTAGGTCCTTCAAGATCAATCTCTTCAATTGATAGAGGTTCATTTGCTTTCCATGCTACGGCTGCTTTAATTTTCATTCTTTAATTATAACTTGTAAAATTACAATAATATTCCTGCATTTTTGTCTAAATTTCTATAAATAAAAACATGTTAAACTAGAATCCATGACTAAAGATGCTATTGATGAAGAATCAAAAATTTTAGAAGAGCGCGAAACTAATCCTAAGCATAATATGGAGTTTGCTCTATCTCTTAATGATCCTATTGAAAAGGTATTTTATAAACAGCCTGTACTGATTAATGAAGATACGAAAATAATTGAAGTAATTAATCTATTTAATGATAAAGACGTAGGTTGTGTTCTTGTTGTAAATAAAGAAAATGGGAAACTCATTGGTATTTTTACTGAGCGTGATGTAATTAGAAAACTTCTTAACAAAGTACATGATTTAAGCAAAGAAGAAATTGGGCAGTATATGACTAAAAGGCCTGATGCTTTATATCCAAGTGATCCCATTGCTTATGCATTAAATAGGTTTGCAACATGTGGATATAGGCATATACCACTTGTAGATGAAAATGATATTCCTGTAGGCTTTTTATCGATAAAAGATATAATCGAGCATTTGGTAGATTATTATTCTAATGAAATTTTAAACCTGCCACCTAGCCCCCATGCAATACAAAAAACGCGAGAAGGCGGATAAGACTCTTGCTACAATATTTGCATGTCAAATAAAAAGAAAATCCTATTAATTGGTGCATTTGGAAACATTGGAAAATATGTAGCTGAAGAGCTATCTAAAACCCATGATGTTATAAAAGCTGCCAGAAAATCAGGTGATGTAAATATAGACATTACCTCTGTAGATTCTATTAAGGATGTTTATAAAAAATTAGAAAAGTTGGATGCTGTGATTTCATGTGCTGGTGAAACATTTTTTGGTGATTTTGAAACTGTTACTGAAGAGCAGTTTTATAAAGGCATTAAAAGTAAAATGATGGGACAGATAAATCTTGTTTTAATAGGAAAAGATTTTATTTCTGAAAGTGGCTCTTTTACTCTTACTACAGGCATTTTATCTGAGGATCCAGTAAGAGGTTCTATAAACTCTACTACTGTAAATAATGCTATTCATGGTTTTGTACTTTCAGCTAGTAAAGAATTTAAAAAAGGTCTTCGTATAAATGCAGTATGTCCAGGACTGGTTGAAGTATCGGCTGAAAAACTAGGACCTTATTTTCCTGGTCATGTGGCAGTTTCTATGGATAGGGTAGTACAAGGCTATGTAAAAAGTGTGGACGGTATTTGTACGGGTGAAGTAATTAAGATTTATTAGTTAACTTAATAATTAAAACATCCATCCAAACATCCTTGATAGCACTCCAGGAGAATTACTTCTTGCTGGAACAAATGAATGGCTGGGGTAGTATTCCTGAGATCTATAAGAGTAAGTTGGTTGATATGAGTAATTAGGTTGATAAGAATAATAGTACGGCATACTACCGCGAGGGTTAAAAATCTCTCCATTTATAGGATCGTTTGCAAAATAAACAGCTTCACCTCTATAAGTATTAAACTCATTTCTTACATTTCCATTATATAAAACAGGGCTGCTATGTAACCCGCTTTGAGTAGGTGTATGATCATAGCCACTTTGAGTATAAAGACCACCATATACAGGGCCGCTTGGACTTATATGTGAATGAGTTGTGAAGCCATCAGAATTTCCATAACTTTGGCTACCGCTAACCCCAGCCTTATACCAAACTCCATTTATGTAAGTTTGTGACGATAATTTAATTTGTGGATTATTTGTCGGATGTCCTCCGTGAAAAACGATTTCTCCATTATTTCCTTTAGTATATTTTCCTGTAAATCCTTCTCTAGTCATCGTGCCATTAGCATCTGGTTCACTTAAATCTAAATCAAGGCGTGATTGATTAAAGTGTTCATCATGATTGGTAGGTAATTTTGCTGTAGCTAAATTCCTGAGACTTATAGGAACTTGTTTACCATTCCTATATTCAAATGAAGGCACATAATATCCATTTGGTGTTATTCCAGTATTATAAAAAGTTCTTCCATCAGATTTTAAGAGTTTGCCTACTCTACCTTCACTTACAAGTACAGAACGATTTGAATTAAGTTTAGGTAATGCTTTTTGAATGTCTGTATTTAAATCTACAAAACCAGGTCTATGTTCATATCTTTCTATTATTACTCTGCGGTTGCTAGATATTATTTCACTGTTCATTTTCTCTCCATTTTGCTTTGAATAGAAACTACCAGAAGAAGGTTATAGAAAAATTAAAACTAATAATCTCTAAGGCTATCCCTATTACAAAGATTTACTAATTTAAAAAATCACGCCAAAATTAAAAGATTTTAATAATACTTATTAGAAATATAATTAGCTTTATAATTAGTCTAATTATTGAAAGAAAACGTTTATGACATCAGTTTCTCCTATTTTAGCTCACCAGGTTATCAACGATACGGACTGGAATAATGGTCCAGTAAAAAGGAAAGGAATAGATCTTCTTCCTGTTAAAGTAGGAGATGTTGAAGCTGTTTTTACTAATGTTGGTGGAAATCTTTTATCCCTTGAAATTAAGGGGAGTGCTGGAAAGCTACAGGTAGCTAAATCTTTTTTAGATTTTAATGGTGATAATGATTTTGTTTTACCTGAATTAAAAGGAATGATGCAAATAGGTGGTTTAACTCCTCCTATGTATCAAGGATTAGGAAGACTTACTGAACTCCCTGGTGAAATTCCTGTTGGTTTTTTAAAAGATATCTCTGGATATAGAATGCTTAATGATGATACAGGGATACATAGTGCGGCACATAATAGATTTTGGGGAATGAAGAATCTAGGATTGAAAAACGATGCACATTGTGTCGAGGTGAGTTTTAGAGTTGGTTCAGACCAAAATAGAGATATTTTTGATGTATTTAAAAGTGGATATGTTCATAGAACTTATCATTTAAAACCTATAGATAATGGTGTCAATGTAACTATAATTACAGCACTCCAAGGCAATGGCATTTTTGGTGATCATACTTTTATTGAAACTAAAAATAGAGAAAGATGGACTTTAGAAGCACCAGCAGAAACTTTATGGGAAACAGATCCAACCAGTGGAGTTCCGACAGAAGAAATAATAGAAAGTAGACAGTTTAATTCTCCAGTTGTACTTTCTGGAGCTTTTGATGGTGCTTTTACAAATCTAAGAGTTAAAGAGCATTATGATGCAGTATCTACATTATTAAATACTGATGATGGAACAACTATTTCATTACTACAAACAGTAAACATGTTTCCGCATAGAACTATTTTTGCACCGATAGAATCTAATGGCAAACCAAAAGATTTTACATGTGTAGAAGCACTTACTGTAACACCAGATGCTTATAGACTTTCAAAAGGTACAAATGGTCTGCTAGCTGCTCCAAATGGGATTAAGTTATCTCATGCTCTTGTAGGAAGACAAGTATTTGAAGTTAAGTTTGCTAAGTAAAACTACTTAAATACTCTCCAAACTTTCCTAAACACTCTTTCATAGTTTTCTTACCGTAACCTATTCTAAAGTTTCTATCCCCAAAATCATACTTAGTAGAAGGGAGTAAAAATACACCTTTTTTCTCTACTAGATCTATGCAAAACTTTTCAATGTTCATTTCTTTTTTAATACTAGGAAAAGCGATGGTAGTGGCTTTTGGGCTTGAGAATGTAAAAAGATTTTCATGCTTTTTAAAAAACTCTTTTAGTGTCTTAAGATTTTCTTCTATAATTGCAAGATTCTTTTTAAAGATTTTTTCCCTATTCCTTACGGCTATGGTCGCTAAGTATTCGCTCGGTGCACTGGAGCAGATAGTCGTGAAGTCTTTATAAGACCACATTTTATTTAAGAGAGCCTGGTTTCTAGTCGCTGTCCAGCCTATTCTCAGTCCAGGTAATCCAAATGCTTTAGACATAGAGCCCGTAGATATAGCAAAGTCGTATAAATCACTGGCAGAAGGAAGAGTATTTTTCCTGTCATGTTCTAAATATCTATAAACTTCATCACAGAAAAATAAAACATTATTTTCTTTAGCTATTTCTATAATTTCTTTAAAAGTTTTAATGTCAGGTAAAAATCCAGTGGGATTATGAGGGAAATTTACTATTATTGCTTTTGTATTTTTTTTAATATTTTTTGCCAAAAAGTCTAAATCAAGTTCAAAGGTATTGTCTTTGTTTTGAATTAATTTCCAATAAGTAACTTCACAGCCTATTGCTTCAGCTATGCTGTAGAGAGATTGGTATGCAGGAAACAATGCAATAATATGATTCCCCTTATCCAGGGCAGTATTCATGAAAAGAAAGATTCCTTCTTCTCCACCAGAATGTACTAGTATTTCATTGTCATAAATATTTTCATAGAGTTTAGTTATTTCTTTTTTTAAAGCAGGACTTCCTTTAGTTTCTGTATAACCTAAGTATACTTTTTTTAATCCATCTAAAGAGCCGTCCTCTAAAGCTAATAATTCTTCTATAGAAATAGACTGTGGGTCAGAAGAGCATAAAATGTAAGGTGCAGAAAATTCATATTTTGCAAAAAAACGTTCTAGTTTAAAGTCAGGGAGTTTTATAAAACCTCCTCATCCTCTACTCTCCATGCAGGATCTACTATGCATATAAACTTTAAATTAGTTTTACCTGTGTTTTCTATGTGTTGAATAGCATTAGGCGGAATGTAAATAGTGGCATCTTTAGAAATAGGTTTAGATTCATTATTTATAAACATTAAACCTTCACCTTCTAAAATATAGTAAACCTCTGAAGTTTTTAACTTATGTGGTTTTGAGGCTATTCCTGGTTTTACTGTGGCATGAGCTAAGCTATATCTAAGCTTCAGGTCTGCTTTATCTGGATGTAAAATCTCACGAAGAACTGTAGCATCTCCTGCCATAAACTCTATACAATCTTTTAAATTTATTAAATGCATTATTTAATAATAACAAAATTACTCAGCAAAATCAGGTAGCGGAAGCTTGCTAAAATCTATCTTCTTGTATGGCTTTTTTATTTGTGGTTTTGTGATCTTTGGGGTTTCTGGCATTTTAGGAAATTCAGGTAACGGTGGTGGTGATGGAATTGCTGGTGGACTGGGTATGGGAGCTTCTGGGAATTCTGGAATGATTCCTTCTCTTGGAGGAAAAGTAGGTAATGCAATAGGTGTGGATTTGGGGCTTGGTGATATTTTTGGAGAAATACTTGGAGAAGGTGAAGGCTGAGGTGATGGTAATAAGATTTCTTCTGTGATCTCTGGAGAAGATTGAGGGGAGACTTCAGGAGATTCTGTCGTAGATAAGCCCCGAAGTGGTGTATCTACTATCAATGATTCCTCGGCCTTTGAATAGGTTATTGGAATAAATAACAATATTATTAAAATAAAAAAACGGTTGAACATTTAAATTCCTTGTAAACATAAACATTTAAACATATATAACTGCACATGCAAAAGCGAAGCGGCGGACATTGCATCTGGATATATTGTCATATAACATTTATAATCGAGAAAAATGAGTACTTTTTAATATAACAATTACATAGCTAAGAACCCAGTGCAATTTGGTAGCCGCAAGACTTGCATGTGCAGTTAAATCCATCAATCCGTATGCCTTATATATTCAAATAAAAATTGTCCTGCCCAGGCAGAATACCCCTCAAAATAATTCCCTGTCCATTTTCTCATATCTGCATACTTCATTTTTGGATTTAATTTGTAAAACTGCACTAAAAATCTTTTTCCCCAAACATCTAGTGGAGTTACATTGTCAAAAGAAAGTGAAAATACAAGAACACAATCAGCTATTTTTTCTCCTACACCATTTATTTGAAGAAGTGAACTTCTGGCATTATCTTCAGATATATTAATTATTTTTTTATGAAGATTGGTTTTTAAGAGATGGTTAGCGGCTCCTTTAATAAACTTAGCTCTAAATCCTAGTTTGCATTCCAGTAAATCTTCTAACTTTGCATTTGCAATAGCTTCAGTTTCAGGAAATAAATAGAACTCTTTCCCATCTACTTTAATTTTCTTACCAAACCGTTTATTCATTTCTCTAATAATTTTTCTAATTGACTTAATGTTATTATTTGATGAAATTAAAAATGAAAGTAATGTTTCTTCAAAATCTTGTTTTAGTAGTCTGAGATTAGGATATTTTTTAATGGCTTTTTTTACATGCTCATCTTTTTTTATCTTTTTTAAGATTTTATTATAATCAGAGTCTAATCGTAAATATCTTTTTATAAAATCAATATCATTTTTCTTTGGATAAGTTTGCCAATGTAGGACTGACTCGCGAGTCGATCCTACAAGCTTTAATTTAATTACCTTATCTCTAGTAACCCCATAATAAGTATTTTCTTTTTCATCATAATCAAAACAAAAAGCCTGACCACCTAATAGTGTCATATTTAAATCGTAATCTTCAAGAATCAATTTATTCATTCATGCTTTTTATTTTCTTTAGACTTCTCATTTGAGATGTATCCTATTACAGCAATTACTATAAGAACGATAGATGATCCCTCAAACATAGTTAAAAGTTTTGTAATCCATCCATCAGGAGAAGGGGTCCCAAAACCTATACATGTACCCGTGTTTACACTAAAATAAAGTGCTTGAAAAAAATTATCTATTGGTGGTTCTGTAGAGCCTATTCCGGGATAGAGTTTATCAAATCCAAAATAAAAAATAGCAAATAAAACCATTATTTCAATGGCATTACAAACTACGAGAAAAGTAACTCTGTGAGATGATGCCCAATCTTTATTTTTATAAAATCCTTTTACAAGGATAGACAATAAAACAAACATTAGATCAAGATATCTAAAAATGGATATAAAAAGACAAATCCATAGAATCTCAGTATTTTGAAATGAAGTCATTAAGAAAATTATTATTATTTCAATTATCCAGCAGCTTAAAATATAAAGATCAGTTGCTAAAGCAGAATGAGGAATCCATCTGGAGGGTGACCATAATTCATGCGTTCTAAGTATCTTATGTGCAAGAGGATAAAGAAAACCTAATCTTTTTCCAATTTGTGGATCTTCACTCATGTAAAAATAATAGCATTGAAATTATAAACTAACCAAATCTTCCAGTTATGAAATCTTCAGTTATTTTATGTTTTGGTTTTGTAAATATTTGATCAGTGTCACCAAATTCTTCAACTTTTCCAAGATAAAAAAATGCAGTTTTACCGCCTTTGGCTACTCTTGCTGCCTGTTGCATTTGATGGGTGACAATCACTATAGGCAATCCTTGTTCTGAAAGTTCAAAAATTAAATCCTCTATTATTGCAGTAGCTTTAGGATCTAATGCTGATGCTGGCTCATCCATGAGTAAAACTTCAGGATCTGCAGCAAGTGCTCTGGCTATGCAAAGCCTTTGTTGTTGACCACCTGAAAGTGCAAGAGCGGAGCTTTTTAGCCTATCTTTTACTTCATCCCAGAGTCCTGCTCTTTTTAAGCTTTTTTCTACTATTTCAGCTAACACATTTTTTTTCTTAATGCCTGCAATTCTAGGTGCATATGCTATATTGTCGAAAACACTTTTTGGAAATGGGTCTGCTTTTTGAAAAATCATACCAATTTTTTTTCTTACTAAAACAACATCTACAGAAGGATGATATATATCTGTTCCAGAAAAACTAACTAATCCCTCAGCTCTAAAACCTGGTACTAAATCATTCATTCTATTTAAAGTCTTAAGGAAAGTAGATTTTCCACAACCAGAAGGTCCTATTAAAGCAGTGATTGTACCTTTCCCACCCTCTTCTCTTTTTATGGGAATAGATATGTCAAATAAAACTTGTTTGCTTCCATAGAATGCATTTAAATTTTCTACTTGAATAACTTTAGTATCAGGGTCTTCATAGATGTGTAACTTTGGAGTAGAGACTGGAACTGTAGGAATTTGTGGAGTCCTTTTTGCCAATAAAAATGATATAAGTGAAAAGCTTGTTCGCATGTAATAAGTCTAATTTATTTAAAAAAATACTTAAAGTAAAAAAATCTTTAATAGATTAAATTCTTTTAATATAACGATGATTCTTTGCATGCAAGCTTAATTCATAGCTTGTTTTAAATCGTTAATTAAGTCATTAGTATTTTCAATTCCTACAGAGATTCTTATTAATCCATCTGTAATACCTAGTTTTACTCTTAATTCTTGAGCTACTGCTGCATGTGTCATGGTTACTGGATGACCGATGAGGGATTCCACTCCACCCAGACTTTCAGCCAAGGCAAATAGTTTTGTAGACTCTACGATTTTTTTCGCTGTATTTCTATCTCCCACATCAAAAGAAATCATTCCACCAAAACCCTTCATTTGTTTTTTAGCAAGGTCATACTGAGGATGTGATTTAAGTCCAGGATAATTTACTTTCTTTACCTTAGAATGTTTTTCTAAAAACTCAGCTATATGCATAGCATTCTCTTCATGTTTTTTCATTCTAACTGCAAGGGTTTTAATTCCACGCAAAACTAGCCATGAATCAAATGGTCCTGGTGTAGCACCAATGGCATTTTGGTAAAACTTGATTTTTTCATAGAGGTCTTTATCTTTAGTAATTATCGCCCCACCTACTACATCACTGTGCCCACCTAAGTATTTAGTAGTACTATGTACTACTAAATCTGCACCTAAATCTAAAGGGGTCTGAAAATATGGACTAGCAAAAGTATTATCCACAGCTAAAAGTATATTTTTCTTTTTTGCTATTTCACTAACTGCTTTTATATCACAAAGTCTAAGAAGTGGATTTGTAGGAGTCTCTAGCCAGATAAGTTTAGTTTTTTCAGTAATGGCTGACTCAAAGTTTTTAGCATCTCTTCCATCTACGAAATTAAATTTGATATTGAAATTAGAAAACACTTTATTAAACAATCTATTTGTCCCACCGTATAAATCATCACCAGTTACTACTTCATCACCTGATTTTAGTAAACAAAGTACATTTGTGGTGGCAGCAAGTCCCGATGCAAAACATAGACCATATTTTCCATTTTCTAAAGCTGCCAATGCTTCTTCTAGAGCACTTCTGGTAGGATTTCCTGTTCTTGAGTATTCATAACCTTTATGTACCCCTAAAGATTCTTGTGTATAGGTAGATGTTTGATAAATAGGAACAATAGTAGCTCCTGTACTTTTATCTGCTTCTTGTCCTGCATGAATTGCTTTTGTTTCAAATTCCATTTTTCCCTCTAATTTGTGCTCATAAACTGATCTAATAAATCTATCTTAGTAAGCAGTCCAACTGCCTTTTTTTCTCTAGTAACAATAAGTGCAGAATTTCCAAGTGCAAATTCTTTAAATGCTTTATCTGCTTCAGTATTTTCATCTAATTCAGGAAATGGCTTACTCATTATCTTTTCAATAGGATCGCCAGGGTTCACTGATCTTTCAAAAATTCCTTGCATAAGAGCAATTTCACTTAAGCTTCCCACATATCCTTTTCCATTACTTACAGGAAGCTGTGAAATTCCTTCTTTTCTCATTACTTCAATAGCTTCTTTTGCTGTGGCATTTGCAGTAATAGAAATAACTGAGCCCTTATGCAATTTCTTTATAAGAAGCTCTTTCAATGAAGTTCTATAAGGACTATCTTCAAGAAATCCCATTTCTTTCATCCAAACATCAGAGAAAATCTTACTTAAATAAGCTCTTCCTGTGTCAGGTAATAGTATTACGATTACATCTTTTTCAGTTAAATCTTTTGCTATTTTCAATGCACCAAAAACAGCAGCACCAGCAGACCCCCCACTTAAAATACCTTCTTCTGTAGAAAGTTTTCTAGTGGTTTCAAAAGCTTCTTTGTCTGAGACTCTAACAAAGCTATCAATTAAACCCATTTGAACATTCTTTGGTAAAAAATCTTCCCCAATGCCTTCTATTTTGTAAGATTTAGCATAATCTCCAGAGTAAATTGATCCTTCTGGATCAATCCCAATTACTTTTACATTAGGATTTTTTTCTTTTAAAAACTTTGCAGTTCCAGAAATCGTCCCGCCAGTACCTACGCCTGCTACAAAATGAGTAATTTTTCCATCTGTATCTTCCCAGATTTCAGGACCTGTTGAAAGATAGTGAGATTCAGGATTGTGTGGATTCTGAAATTGGTTGGGTAAATAAGCACCAGGAATTTCATTTGCTAATCTTTGAGCTACATTGTTATAGCTTTCTGGACTGCTTGTGGCTGTCGTAGGCACTTTTACTACTTCAGCACCATAGGCTTTTAAAAGAGCAAATTTTTCATCACTCATTTTATCTGGCATAACAAGAATGCATCTATAACCTTTTACTGCAGCAGCTTGAGCCACTCCTACACCAGTATTTCCGCTAGTAGGTTCTATAATGGTTCCGCCGGGTTTTAGCAAGCCTGCTTTTTCTGCTTCTTCAATCATTTTAATTGCAGGTCTATCTTTTATGGAACCGCCAGGATTAAATGATTCTACTTTTACAAGAATTAAAGGTTTTAAACCTTTTGCTAATTTATTTAATTTAACTAGTGGTGTGTTTCCAATAGTCTCAAGAATATTATTTTTATACTTCATTTCATCTCCAAAATTTTCAGATTTCATTTTACCAAATCGTCGATCATTGATCGTGATTTGTATATCTGACGAAAAATATCAGATTAAACTATTGAACTAGTGATAATCCATTGGCTAAAAGAGTTTTTTCTTGTGGATCTGTTATGGGGACATTTCCAGCTATTGTAGTTCCACCAAAATTATTGTCGACATAAGAAGGTGTTATTGTTATAGAAATTGTTTCTCCAGCTGTGTCCACATCATCTATGCTGGCTCCAATGAATCCTTTAATTGTTACTGTACTTCCTGATCTTTCAACTATTGGAAAAATAAAAGACATTCCTTCAAGTGACACTTCTGAGGTATTTGAGTAAACAGAAGTTATTGAAGATCCTGCATTATTTAATGTAAAGCCGTCATTCAGGCTAATTAATGGTGTCTGAGTACCTGCTCCTGATTCAAAATAATTTATTTCTTGTGTGATCGTGTTTTCATCTGCTGTGCCATCAAAAGCAGTGAAGTGAGAATTTCTTGAGACCCCTGCTTGTGCTAAGGTGAGCATGTTTCCATTTGAAAGAGCTACAGAAAGAGTAGAGTCATCAATTGCTAATGGAAAACTTGTCCCATTCAATGCTTTTCCTGCTGGTTGTTTTGCTGCTACTGAAATAGCATCTACATTGATAGTACTGATCATAAAGTAATCAGCAAAAAATGTCATAACTGGGTATATATATCCGACTTTTATAGCACTTGGATTTGAAGTAGCTTCATCCCATGTAAAAGCTGCTGTAGAAGTATCATAAGTACCTACTTGAATGGTTAAGTTTGTGCTGGATAAGTTTAAAGGGGTAAATCCAGGGATAGTAGTAGCTAAATTATCATTTAAATAGTTTAAAGCTGAAGTTTTAGATGTACTTATATCTGAAGAATTAGCTAATTGTGAAACAGCAGCTAGTGATGCTAAGTCACAGGCTGATTTTAATTTTGATTTATATGTATAAGACTGAGACAGATCAACTACTAGAGCAACCATTC
>Ga0105164_10000918_pt1 | contig 19251 bp, 19 predicted proteins | sample VDWuncwatermetaG_FD_89674 | JGI IMG/M metagenome (GOLD analysis project Ga0105164, IMG submission 89674) | Wastewater microbial communities from Netherlands to study Microbial Dark Matter (Phase II) - VDW unchlorinated drinking water | ecosystem: Environmental > Aquatic > Freshwater > Drinking...
GTTCCAATGCTCGCAACACCCGGTCCCGTAGATCCTGTGAATAGGCATCCATCCCTTCTCCTCCTAAGAGTACAAGGGAGGACATTCTACAGAATGTATACACTTAAATCAAAATGGCTCTAGCTGGAAATTGGAAGGAACTGCATCGATATTATGGTGCCGAAGGCGGGACTTGAACCCGCACGGCTTTCGCCACACGCCCCTCAAACGTGCGTGTCTGCCATTCCACCACTTCGGCACTCAGCAGGATGTTGAAACGAAGCCTACACCTGCGTCTGGCATCTCTCAAACCCTCAACGTACTCAGAAGTACGCCTCAGGCTTTCGCTCGCTGCGGCCTTGTTGCAGGCTTGTTTGACATCCTGCATTCTGGCCTCCTGTCAGCAGCTGAGGGGAAAAGGAGTGCGCATTATAGAAGTAGGGTAAAATTGTTGTCAATCAACCGGACGTTCGGTAGAATCGGCATCTCATTGTCCTAGGTCACTCTTTCATGACGCGAACAGACGAACAAGGCCTCTCCTCTTCCATTGCAGCGTTTTTTGATGTCGACAATACCATTTTGCCTGGTGAAGCGAGTGAAATGAGTTTTTTCCGCTGGCTGTGGCGACGCGGTATCGTCGGATGGCCTGAAGCTCGTGAAAGCGTGTCGTGGCTCCTGCGACATTTCCCGGCATTGTCGCTGCACCCGCTCCGTAAGCGGAAGCTGTACCTGGCCGGAAAACCTTCGCAAGTGATTCAACCGTTGGGCGAAGAGTTTTGTCGCGAGGAACTCTGTCCTCGTGTCTCCCCCGCTGCGATGCGGATGCTCGACGAGCATCGCCGTGCCGGCCACGCCATCGTGTTCGTGACAGGGTCCATCGATTTTCTGATCGCCCCCATCGCGGACGCGCTTCGAGCTGATCGTTGCTTTGCCACTCGATTGGAGCAGCAGAATGGACTCTATACCGGTTTCCTTGTGCCACCCCTGCCGTATGGGGAGGGGAAACGCCAACTCATTGATCAGTTGATCCATGAACTGACGCTGGATCTCTCCCAATGCTATGCGTACGGGGATAGCCCGGGTGATTTTGACTTGCTGCGTGCCGTGGGACATCCAACGGTGGTGAACCCAATTCGTGGCATGGCCTCCATCGCCCGACAGCAGAACTGGCCGATCGTCAAATGGCGATAAGTGACTCCTTGTGATCGAATCAACCGCCTGCTCGGTGAATCATCCAATCGACGATTCAGTTAGTCCACACACAGCTCATGCGCGTCACTGAAATTTTTCATAGCGTTCAAGGCGAGTCGACCTTTGCCGGCCTCCCCTGCGTGTTCGTACGTCTAACCGGTTGCCCGTTGCGATGCACCTGGTGTGACACAGAGTATGCGTTCTTTGGGGGAACGGACCAGTCCATCGATGACATTCTCGACACGGTGCGATCCTATGGTTGTCAGTTGGTGGAGGTGACGGGAGGTGAACCGTTAGCGCAACCGGATAGCAGCACGCTGCTCCGTCGATTGTGCCATGAAGGATTCACAGTCCTCCTTGAAACGAGCGGAGCCGTGGATACCGCCATCGTCGATCCATCGGTCCGTATTATCTTGGACGTGAAATGCCCGGGAAGCGGCATGACGGAACGGATGCACTGGCCCAATGTCGAACGATTGCGGCCACAGGATGAAGCAAAATTCGTCATGCAGGACCGGAGTGATTACGAATGGGCGAAAAGTATTCTGGATCGCTTCCAGTTGACCGATCGTTGTGCGGTTCACTTTAGTCCGGTATTTGGTGCCCTGGATCCACAGCGGTTGGCTGAATGGCTCTTGGCAGATCGATTACCGATTCGCCTTCAGTTGCAACTCCACAAGCACATCTGGGCACCCAATACGCGCGGAGTGTGAAGAACATCGCCGTCGAGCGAGATGGAGAAGTCCTGACGACAACCAACAATTGGCTGATGCTGCTTGCTCATTGATGCATCAAAGGAGAATCGAATGCCCATTCTGCGAGTTCACGCGAAACAAGGACACGTCGACACCGAGACTACAGACGCGCTGGTCCTCCTGCTGTGTGAAGGGGAGGGACTGCCCAAGGAAGATGGGGCGATTCTGGATAGAGCACTCGGTGGAGCCCTCCGTGATCTTCTCCAGTCACAGGAGTTCGATGGAAAGGCCAGTGAGGTGGTTTTGTTTCATACACACGGGAAAATTCCGGCAAAGCGGTTGATTCTAGTCGGGCTTGGGAAAAAACATGACCTGGGTTTGGATCAGATCCGACAGGCGATGGGCCATGCCGTCAAACGGGTTCGCCAAGCCAAATCCAGTGCTTTTGCGGTGGCGCTGCCGAGCATCGTGCCGCATGGGGCGTCGCCGATTGACGTTGGCCAGACCATGACTGAAGGAGCGATCTTAGGAAGCTATCAATTCACGGCCTATCGCAGTGACGCCCCGACGGGTAAGGGAGTGACGGCGATGACGGTTCTGGCTCCGCAGAAAGATCAACTGCGCCAGTTGTCGGAAGGGATTCGTCGCGGTGTCGCGACCGCCGAAGCAACGGTCTATGTTCGGGATCTCTGCAACCATCCATCTAATGTGATGACACCGACCAGGATCGCCAGTGAGGCAAAAACCGTGGCAAAGGAAGTCGGCGTGAATCTCAAGATCCTTGAACAAAAGGAGATGGAACAACTCGGCATGGGTGCGCTACTGGGGGTTGCAAAAGGCAGCCACGAACCGCCGAAGTTCATTATTCTCCAGTACCACGGAGCCAAGAACAAAAACGACCGCCCGGTTGTGCTCGTCGGCAAGACGATCACCTTCGACACGGGTGGGATCTCGCTCAAACCGGCTGAGAATATGGAACAGATGAAGGCCGATATGACCGGTGGAGCTGAGGTGCTGGCCACGATGCGGGCAGCGGCTCGTCTAAAGCTACCTCTCAACCTCATCAGCATCCTCCCGGCAGCGGAGAATATGCCCGGGGGCCGGGCGATGCGACCTGGTGACGTGGTCAAGACCCTTTCGGGCAAAACCGTGGAGGTGCAGAACACGGACGCCGAGGGCCGCCTGATCCTCTCCGACGGCCTCGCTTATGCGACGCGATTCAAGCCGGCCGCGCTGATCGACATCGCCACGCTGACAGGGGCGTGTGTCGTCGCGCTAGGTCAGTTCGCGATCGGCATGTTCGGCACCGATGCCACGTTGAAAGAAGCGATTCACAAGGCCGGCCTTCGAGCAGGCGAGCGGGTATGGGAAATGCCGTTGTGGGAAGAATATTTCGAGCAACTGCGCAGCGATGTGGCCGACATGCGGAACATCGGCGGACGTGGGGGTGGCATGATCACGGCGGCTCTGTTCTTAAGCAAGTTCGTTGGTGACGCCCCTTGGGTGCATCTCGACATCGCCAGCACCGATTGGAGCGAGCGGGAGCGGGCGTATATCCCTAAAGGCCCAACCGGCATCGGGACCAGACTGTTGATCCAGTTCCTCATCAATCGCTCACTATAGGGCAAGAGAAAGACGGTTCGACGATGTCATACGACCAGATCGGCCAACTCTTCATGATAGGGTTCGATGGCACCACTGTATCGGCTGATCTCGCCTCCTTCATCAAGGAATATAAGCCCGGCGGGATCATCCTGTTTTCGAGAAATCTCGAATCGATCGCACAGATCGTTGAATTGACAAGCGATCTTCAACGCTGCAGTCCACACTCCCCCCTCCTGATCTCTATCGATCAAGAAGGCGGACGGGTTTCACGGTTGCCGAAAGACTTTACAATTTTTCCACCGTGCGGAGTCCTTGGGCAATGCCGTTCCTCTGAACTAGCCTACGCTGCGGCAGCCACGACCGCAACAGAACTCAAGGCCGTCGGTATCAACATGAATATGTCTCCGGTGCTTGATGTGAATAGCAACCCCGCCAATCCGGTGATCGGTGATCGAGCCTTCGGCACAACGCCTGACCTCGTGGCTGAATTGGGGTTGGCCACAGTGGGAGGTCTCCAGGATAATCGTGTCGTGGCTTGTGGGAAGCATTTTCCTGGTCATGGCGACACCAACTCGGACTCGCACAAGGAGTTGCCCATCGTAACGGCGCCGCGCGAACGATTGGAGCATATTGAGTTTCCTCCATTCCGGCGAGCGGTGGCGAACGGCGTGGCAACGATGATGACGGCCCACGTGCTGTATCAGGCGTTGGATGAGAAGCGGCCGGCAACCCTGTCCCCGACGATCATCGGGAGATTTCTTCGTGAGGAGTTGCACTACGACGGTGTCGTGTTGACGGATGATCTTGAGATGCATGCCATCATTGATCATTATGGTATCGGTGACGCGACCATCCAAGCCATCCAAGCCGGTTGCGACATGCCGTTGATCTGTAAAGACCGCAACCGAGTCATCGCCGCGATGAATGCCGTTGACAAAGCTGTGGCCGACGCGGACATCTCGGCTGGACGGTTGGCCCAGTCCCTCGCGCGTATCCGTCGCGTGAAAGAGCGCTTCCTGCTTCCCTATCGCCCCGTGATGATTTCAGATGCCAAACTTGTGGTGGGGTGCCGAAGCCACAAAGCGCTCTTGCGCTCCATCGACCGGACACGAGAACGAGTCGCGAAAGCCGACCTATAACCTTTGCTTTTTTCTTTTCAACATAAAAGAGTGGACAACTTTATGCCGTGTCTCTCAGGAGAATTCCGCGAGTTACGCAGGGATGGAAGACCTCCTCTCACTCAAGTGAGGAAGCGAAACCTCTGTCCCTCTACCGAACACCTTGCCCTCCTCTCATCTCTTGTGGCATCATGATTGTTCCTTTGGAGGGCCTTATGGCCTCATTGCTCGAGTACGTTGGATCTGTCCATATTTTTCTTGGGCCCTACCGGGGCAATCCGATCGCGATCTATTTGCGCCGGACGGAATCTGGCTGCCAGATCGGCCCAAAAGTTTATCCTTGGAACAATGTCATGGGCCTTGGTGAAACGCCGAACAAGGCCGCTGCTGATTTCGAGGAAAAATGGAAGACAAAGGGCTTAACGGCAAACATGTATTCGGGCCCAGCCTGGGAAGGAGGCATTAAGCCAGAAAGACCAGCGCCGCCCAAGCCAGCTGCCCCCCCACCTAAACCGGCCACTCCGCCCAAGGCCGCAGCCGCTCCAGTAGACACAGCCCCTGGATCGCCTGTCCCGGCTGCTGCCGCAGTTCCCGCTGAAGAGACTTCTACCGCAGCACCCGTTTCCGCAACCCAGCCCTCTGGAAAGTCGGACTAGACTCCTTACTAGAATTGTTCCTGATTCATCGTGAGGGCGGACTACAGTCGACAGCCTGAGCAGCTAGTTTGCTGTGTTTCATCCCATACGCCGCATACACGAGAATGCCAATAACGGTCCATACCACAAAACGGATCCATGTTGCCGAAGGCAAACCAGCCATTAGGTATAGGCATGCGGCGATGCTCATGATGGGCACGAGAGGCATGAAGGGAAGACGAAAGGGCCTGGGCAGATCAGGCTTTACGTACCGGAGCAGCATGACCCCAAAGCTGACGAGGATAAAGGCAAAGAAGGTTCCGATATTGGTCATATCGGCCGCTTCCCCGATCTGGAACAACGCCGCCAGGATCGCGATAGCCACTCCGGTCAGAATCGTTGCCCGATGGGGCGTTCCAAACCTTGGATGAACCTGTGAGAGCCTCGGGCTTAACAGCCTATCGCGCGACATAGCAAAGAACACGCGGATTTGTCCCAGCATCATGACGATCAATACACTCGTGATACCCGCCACGGCTCCGATAGCCACGATAGCAGCGCCCCATTTAAACCCCACGACGCTGAGCGCTTCAGCCACTGGAGCATGTATGTCAATTTGGCTGAGGGGAATCAGGCCGGTGAGGACCGCCGCCACGGCAATATAGAGCACGGTACACACCGCCAGCGAAGCAAGGATACCCAATGGAACGTCTCGTTGAGGGTTCCGAGCCTCCTCTGCAGCAGTTGAGACCGCATCGAACCCAATATAGGCAAAAAAGATGATGGCAGCCGCGGCACGGACCCCTTCAAATCCGTTCGGCATGAACGGTGTCCAGTTGTCAGCGCTGACAGAGGGAGCCCCTACGGCGATGAAGAAAAGAACCACCGCAAGTTTCAGCAGTACGATCATGCCGGCGGCACGGGCACTTTCCTTGATGCCTATCACGAGGATGGCCGTGACCAACAAGACGATGATGGCAGCTGGAAAATTGGCGATACTTCCCTCCGGACCACCCGCCCAATGCGGTGGATTCGTCGCCCAATAGGGCAATTCCAAGCCGGCGAGCTTCAATAATTTGTTGAAATAGCCGGACCAGCCGATCGCAACCGCGACGCAGGCCACACCATATTCCAAAATTAGGTTCCACCCTGTGAGCCAGGCCAGAAACTCACCCAGTGTGGCGTACGAAAAGGTGTACGCTGACCCTGCGACCGGGATCATCGCTGAAAATTCGGCATAACACAGCGCAGCTAACGCGCAGGTGATGCCGGAAAGAACGAAGGAGAGAACAATCCCTGGTCCCGCTCCTGGCCGGTGTGCATCACCGACGATGGCGGTTCCGACCAGGACGAAAATGCCGGTCCCAATAATCGCGCCGATCCCAAGCGCCGTGAGATCCCACGCCGTCAATGTTTTCTTCAGACGATGCTCTGGATGTTCGGCATCGGCCAGAATTTGATCGATGGGTTTCGTTCGGAAAAGTTGGCTGCCCACGGTCCCTCCCACGCTCAACGTACCGGAATTCGCTGTGATGGGGTCACGACGCTACGGCTCCATCTGAGATCAACGTATGGCTAGAGACCAGGGAACGAGTTGGCGGTGCTTGCTGGAACGGTCCGGAGAGATCATGCACGCGTCCGGCGGGCCGCACGGAGCAGGGCTTCAAACAGCCGCCGATGGACCACATGCCGCTCGAACAAGAATTCGGGGTGCCATTGGATAGCCAGGAGAAATCGATGTGCGGGGGATTCGATCGCTTCGATGATCCCATCTGGTGCCATGGCACTTGCGCAGAGCGACGGAGCGACTGTCTTGACCGATTGGTGATGGGAACTATTCACCATGAAGGTTCTCTTTCCGACCACCTTGTTCAAGAGGCTCTTGGGTGTGACAGTCACCGGGTGAGTGACATGGATTGCTTTCGCCTTTTGACGATGATCCAACGCACTGGGGACTTGTGCAGGAATGTCCTGATACAGGCTCCCTCCACAGGCGACATTCACGGTCTGCATCCCTCCGCAGATTCCTAGGAGGGGAAGATCCCGCTTCTGGGCCTGAAGGACTAACTCCAGCTCAAAGTTGGCACGGCGCTCGCTCACCAGCGGAAACTTGTAGTGTTGCCGCTCTCCATAGAGACTCGGCGGAAGGTCTGGTCCACTGCCGGTGAGGAGCAGCCCATCAACACGGTCAAGAAGCCGTCGCCGGGCAGACGATTCCGCTACGAGAGGAAGGATCAGAGGAATACCACCGAGTTCTTCAACAGCCCGAATGTAGCGAGCCCGCAAAAAATAGGTTGGCTCGTGACCGCCCATGTCCTTCCTGTCACCGGTATTAAAGTCTGGGGTCACGCCAATTACAGGCTTCATACTCAATGCGCAGGCTAGTTCGTCGGAGCAGGTGCGACGGAGGTATCCTCATTTTCGGCACCAACACCGAGGAAACGTACCGGACGATCGCCACTGAGATGCTCCGGGGTAATGAGGTAGGTCCCGTACATGCTGGGGACCCAGATACTTTTCGCCGTTGGCTCACTGAATCCCGAAAACACATACGCGAGACCACCGACGATTCCACCGCCAACAGCAAATGCTGCTTTAAACGGGAAATACAAGATTGTGGCGGCAGCTGAAGCAGCTCCCATACCGGCCCCGGAAGCCGTCCCTTGCTGTGTGTCAGCGGACGACGACTGACTCCAAGCCGGAGCGACAAACATCGAACAGTAGGTGATGATGACGACGAGAACCACGATTGGGAGTCTCACGTGAAGCGCCTCCTTCCTTTTCAGATCCACAATGACGGGATATCCAAATGATCATACACTAGTCCTCGCGAGCGTTATAACAAATTCTCTCCCGAATGCAACCCCCGAGGGATCTCGACCTTAACAGGATGATGGCACCGAATGATCAGGGGTCAGATCCAACTCTCCCAAGATGTAAGCGAGCACATCGTCTGCACGATTATTGGCCTCCTGATCTAATTCGATGAACAACTCATCAACTTGGATTCGCTGATTTTCTTGGACCACACCTGCTTGCAGTCTTAGATCCAACTTACACCAGCAAACAGCTTGCGCAAAGCAATCCGCTATACGCTCTTGATAATGAGGACGCTCTTGGGGATCAAGAGCCATCAAGCTCTTCGCAAGTCGATCAGCAAGGCGCATCTTCTGTTGAAGCCCCGCCAGCTGGTCGGTTCTCATCTCGACGGAGATCTGAATGCCTGCTTTCCAACTCCGTTTCTTCACGTTGAACACACAGGCCAGCACATCGGGGCGCCCCTCGACTGGCTCAGGCCCAAAGAAGAACGTGACTCGATACGATGGGACGTCTCGATGTGATCCTAGAACCATAGGAGCGCCATTGTACCATGATTCACATAAAGACCCGGAGCTTGATTGACGCACCTGTACCCCGAGGATAAGATGGACACCCATGAGCGACGTTGCCCACCAAACGCGGATCGCTGCAATCCAAGACGCACTCAGAGACATAGGCTCTCTTGATGGATGGCTTTTCTACGACTTTCGCGGCAGCGACCCATTAGCCTATCGGGTCTTGCTCCTTGATCCGACCCAGCATGTCACTCGGCGCTGGTACTATTGGATCCCCTCGTCGGGAGAACCGGTTAAACTCCTTCACAGGATCGAACCACATGTGCTGGATGAGTTACCCGGTCAGATCCAGCAGTACGTGTCATGGGAACAGCAACGTTTGCTCTTGGCCTCGCTGTTGCAAGGTCGACGGCAAATCGCCATGCAGTATTCACCGTTCAACGCCGTCCCGTATCTGTCCAGAGTGGATGCCGGCACCATTGAGTTGATCAGAAGTTTTGGGCTTGAAGTGGTCACATCAGCCGATCTCGTCCAACAATTTGAGGCAGTCTGGACAGATGAACAACTGGAATCCCATCGGTATGCCGTGACAGCGCTCAGAAACATCGTCGACGAGGCCTTCGCCCATGTGGCGTCATGCGTCACCAACGAACGTCGATTATCCGAATATGATCTGCAGCAGTTCATTCTCTCACGTATTCGCGATGCTGGCATGACGACGTCCAGCGCTCCAATTGCAGCGGTTGATGCCCACAGCGCCGATCCCCATTATGGGCCGACTGAGTCAAGCTCCTCTCTCATCACTCGGGACAATTTGGTTCTGATCGACTTATGGGCGAAACAAACGGCCCCGGGCTCGGTCTATGGGGATATCACCTGGACAGGCTATACCGGCACAGAAGCACCAGCACAACAGCGCATGATCTTTGAACATGTTCGACGCGGACGCGATGCGGCACTGTCGTTTGTCCAGGATCAGGTGGCCACCGGCCGATTTCCTTGTGGATGGGAGGTTGATGATGTCTGCCGCACGACGATTCGCACGGCGGGCTACGGCGACTTCTTCATTCATCGAACCGGCCACTCGATTGGTGAAGAAGTTCATGGTAATGGAGCCAATATCGACAACCTGGAAACTCAGGATAGCCGTCGGCTTCTGCCGAGAACCTGCTTTTCTATCGAGCCAGGCATCTACCTGCCAGGAGAGTTCGGGATCAGGAGTGAGCTTGACGTCTATATATCGGACCGCGAAGCCGTGGTGTATGGGCTACCACTTCAAACCGAAATCGTGTCTCTTCTCTGACATTTCTGTCTGAGCATCCTGCTTCGACCCTTTCTTGACACCATGTCTACGGGGCGGCTAGATTCAGTCATCCCACAAGGGCACTCTCCGGATCATATGCGAGGCCGTGCATGTTCGGCACAATGGGTTTCTCTGAACTCATTCTCATTCTCGTCATCGTGCTCATCATTTTTGGAGCAGGCCGTCTGCCACAGATCGGCGAGGGTGTCGGCAAGGCGTTGAAAGGCTTTCGAAAAGAAGTCACCGACGTGCCTCAACCCGCTTCAGACCCGGTCCAACAAGAAACCGGGCAACTACAGGCCATTCAGACTCCGGCAAGTATCGCAGCAACAGTTCCACCACCGGCCACAGGATCATCGCCAGCAACAACAAGGCCTCTCGCTCCCTATGTCCCTGGCCCGGAGCTGACACCCGGCACCACTGCTTCCTTGCTCTACAACACAAGCCTTCAGACTCCGCAAACAACCACGCTTTCCCCAAATCAAGCATCTCCATCTGCCTCCAGCCCCGTGCTCTCGATGGAGGAACGGGCTGCAGCTCCCCCTCCAAGAGCTCACGCGTCGTATCCACCGTTGCCGGCTGGTTCTCAGGCAACACCGACCGCCAAACGTCCTTCCGCTATTGTGAACAAAGATGCAGTGGCCCGCGTACAGGCGCAACAGGCAGCGCTCAAAGCTACACAATCAGCAGCAGTATCGCCCGATGATCTTCAGCATTTCGGTGAAGGGCTCGGAGAGGTCGTGCGAACATTCCGGCAAGCCGTGACCGATGTCCGCAATAGCGTCGACCCTCAAATGAGTACGATTCAGGCCGAACTGGATGCAGCCAAAAAAGAAATCCAACAATCTATGGATGCCGCTAAAGAATTACCGCCGCCGCAAGAAGATCCTCAAAAATCTGTGTGACCCTCATCCATAGAGCCTCCCCATATTTCACTCACATTCTAGCCGACTGATGTTTGCCCTCTTCGCACCACTGGCATGAGGGATCGCTATCGCTGTAGGCGTTACCAAAATACTCCAGCACCCGACCCTGACGTGACCCTTGAACAGGCTCAGTCGAACAGTTAATGAGCCATTGATGCTTTAGAAAAAACGAGGGTTAGTCAGACGGTGCTACATCTACTGGATCGGCTATGGGATGAGGCGGTCATCTTCTTTGTTCTGGCGGGAGGTACCTACGGGCTTGAGGGAAGAGTTCCATATCGGAAAAATAGCAGCCGTTGGCCGATAGAACGATGGCCTGGAGGTTACATGCTGATTCGGAAAAGCTTGCTCGTTACTCAGGAGGGATTTCGACTTCGATTCAGGGCCTCAACCAGTCCGACCAATTCCTCTTGTACCGTCTTCTCCAACTCCACAAACTGGATGCCCATGCCTGGGAATAGAAGGTATCGCTCCGGCTTGTTACGGACCCAGGCAACCTTCGCCTTCGCTTTCAGCTTGTCCCACGGCCGATCTGGCAGCGCAAATTCGACCGTCAACTCTGTGCCTGGACTGAGAGGGGCACCACTCTCGATAAAGAGCCCGCCGCCCCCGATTCCCCCGGTGAGACTATCGAACTGCTTTCCTTCTGGCGTCGTACAGCGGACCTTCAGGGCGAGAGGCGCACGGGGCTGCGCGCGACAATGGGCAAACCGGCCATCTTCACCACTGACAACCACGTGCTCGATGATTGCGCCCCATGACATGCTACCCAATAACTGGCCAGAGGTGTCGTGCACGTTGATCGTCTCTCGCCCAGAATCAATAATGAGAGACTTCCCTCGATGCCCCGTAGTGGAAACGACAGGAAACGTCATACATCCCTTTTCCGGATGGCGTAAGCCAGGAGTGGAATTATGCTGCGTGCCCTATGTTCTGGGTTGATTTCACTAACTCATGAATTCGATCGCGGACATTCTCCGCTATTTCCGTGAACCGGATCCCCATTCCAGGACTGAAAGTATATTGATCAGCTTTTGGGCAAACCCAGGCGACGGTTCCTTTTGCCGGCATCCATTCTTCGGATTTCTCTGGAAACGAGAACTCCATAGCCAGTCTGGTCCCTACAGGAAGAGGGGTCTGGCTTTCGATAAATAATCCTCCACCGCCAATACCACCGGCGCGACTCTCACATCGTGGTCCTTCTGGGCTGTTGTAGCGCACCCGGAACGCGAGCGAAATCCGAGGCTCTGACCGGACTTCTTTTTGAGCACCCACAACATCCACCTTGCGGTAGGCGAATATTTGATCAATGACGAAGTCCCAGGGCAGGGAGCCAATTACCTCCCCCTTAACACCCAACAAGACAACCATTTCACGGGCCGCATCAAGTTCAATAACTTTACCTTTGTGGCGAAGGCTCAAAGAGACAGGGTATTTCACAGGCCCTCCATCCGAAACACGCACGAAGCAAGTATAGCGCGGCGTTTCTGATTGTCGAGGAAAATGATGGGGTTAGGAGAAGCGAGGGAAGGAGCTAACGGCCAGGGGGGAAATATCAATTCCCCCCCTCTACGAATGATTAGCTAGATAGGCCTATTAATCAATAGAATGTGTCAGCTTTTATGCGGTCTTAGCGTCATTTTCCTGTTCAAATATGCGCATCGGTGGGTTTTTCCCCAAGATTGCATCTTCGGTAATCACCACTTCTACGATCTGTTTCTGGGAAGGGGCATCATACATGATGTCAAGCATCACTTCTTCCAGGATCGCCCGAAGGCCTCTGGCCCCAGTCTTCTGCGCATAGGCTTTACGTGCTAGGGCCCCCAACGCCGCTTCGGTGAATCGGAGCTTGACCTTTTCGAACGATAACAGTTTCTCGTACTGCTTGGTCAACGCATTGCGCGGTTCAGTAAGGATACGGATCAAGGCTCGCTCGTCTAACTCCTCTAACGTGGCCACGACGGGTAATCGTCCCACGAATTCCGGTATCAAACCGTACTTCAGAAAATCCTCTGGCTGTACCTTAGACAGCCAATCCCCCAAACGAATGTCGTTTTTTCCTCGGATTTCAGCTCCAAATCCAATGGATTTTCGATTCAGACGCTGTTCGATGATCTGCTCTAAACCAACAAACGCTCCACCACAGATAAACAAAATGTTGCTGGTATTGACCTGAATAAATTCCTGATGCGGATGCTTTCTGCCCCCCTGCGGTGGGACATTCGCGACCGTGCCTTCGATTAACTTCAGTAGGGCTTGTTGAACCCCTTCGCCAGACACGTCACGCGTAATAGACGGACTATCGCTCTTCCGGCTGATCTCATCAATTTCGTCGATGTACACAATCCCGCGCTCAGCTCGTTCCACATCGTAATCCGCAGCTTGCAGGAGTTTCAGAATGATATTCTCGACATCTTCACCCACGTAACCGGCTTCGGTCAGAGTCGTGGCATCAGCAAGAGTAAATGGGACGTCAAGATATTTGGCCAAGGTCTGGGCCAAGAGAGTCTTCCCCGTACCGGTCGGACCCACCATGAGGATATTGCCCTTTTGGAGCTCGATATCGTCAACCTCTTTTTCCTTTGAGGAGATGCGCTTGTAATGATTGTGTACGGCCACAGACAAAATGCGTTTAGCCCGATCCTGCCCGATAACATATTGATCGAGGTGATGCTTGATCTCCGCTGGTTTCTTGAGTTTAGACGAAATTTCTTCTTTGGCTTCTTCCCAGTCCTCCGCAATGATGTCATTACAAAGATTGACGCACTCATCACAGATATACACCGTCGGTCCGGCGATGAGTTTTCTTACCTCATCACGGCTTTTCCCACAGAAAGAACAGCGCAAGTGTCGGTCCATTTTTTCCTGCTTGGCCATGCACCCTCCTGCGTTACTTACCTTTGATCCCGTCGCCGGATTCTACTGCTTTCATAAGTTTGGGTGGTCGTGTGATGACCTCGTCTATGAGGCCGTACCGCTTCGCTTCTTCGCCGGACATGAAATAGTCCCGTTCTGTGTCATGCGCGATCTTCTCAATCGGCTGGCCAGTGTGTTTGGCCATAATTTCATTGAGACGTTCACGAATCTTGAGAATTTCCCTGGCATGAATGTCAATTTCCGTCGCTTGTCCTTGGAACCCACCCAACGGTTGATGGATCATCACCCGAGCATTGGGCAGGGAAAAACGCTTGCCTTTTGTTCCGGCGGTCAATAGGAGCGCACCCATACTGGCAGCCTGACCGAGGCAGATGGTGTTGATCGGGGGCTTCACATATTGCATGGTATCGTAGATGCCCAATCCGGCAGTCACACTACCTCCCGGAGAGTTGACGTAGAGATTAATATCTTTCTCGGGATCTTCTGATTCAAGAAAAAGCAGTTGCGCAATCACCAAGTTGGCAAACACATCATCGATTGGGGCTCCAAGAAAAATGATGCGATCTTTGAGAAGGCGTGAGTAGATGTCATAGGCTCGTTCGCCTCGATTGGTTTGTTCGACTACCATCGGAACCAACATATTGTTCAATTCCTTTCCCGGGCAACTCCGTACCCAACACCCGCCACGCCTATCCTTGAATGAACGCTTGACGATAGACAACATCCAGCGCCTTATCGGCCAAGATCCTCGCGCGTAATTCCTCAATAGAATCCTGGCCACCTGCCTGGATCATTTTCACGAGATCGGCCATCGGTACCCTGAGCTCCGTAGCTAGTCGAGTCACTTCATTATTCAGATCGTCCTGGGTCACCGACAAGCTTTCTTTCTCCGCGATGGCCTCAAGAATCAACCCTGCTTTTACACGACGATTTGCGTCCTCACGGTGCTCTTCGCGAATCTTCTTCAATTCTTCCGCATCTGGCGGAGGAGGGGAATCGGTGACGTTGCCGCGCTGTCGTGCTTGTAATTTCTGCTGCACAATCGTGCTGAGCTCTCGTTCTACAAGTGTATCAGGGAGATCAAAATGATGGGTCTCGATAAGGCGTTTGAGAAGAGTATCTTTGTAGGACTCCTCAATATCCCTCTTGAGCGCCTTTTCCATTTGGCCACGCAACTTGTCCCTTAACTCGTGGAGCGACGCATATGGTCCGCAGTCCTTGGCGAACTCATCGTCAAGGGTAGGGAGCTTTTTCTGTTTAACTCCCTTTATGACGAGGCGGAAGCTGACAGCTTTTCCCGCGACCCGTTGATCCGGATGGCTCACCGGATAGGTCTGAGGAATTTCTACCATATCCCCTGCCTGTCTTCCGATCAGATGAGTGTCGATTTCAATCCCCAGCAAAGCGGCTTTTGACCCCACTCTATGGAGCTGGCCTTCCTTCTTTGTACCTTCGAGAGGAGCACCTTCCAGAAATCCTTCGAGATCGACGATGGCATAATCCCCTTCGGATAAAACCGTACCAGCTTGAGCCTCGTCCAGCCGAGCCTGTTGTTCACGCAACACTTCCAGAGCACGGTCTATCTGTTCCTCTGCAACCGTGCGCTTGTCGGCCTGGAGCGAAATGGGACTGGGGGACTTATAGTCGCGAAGTTCGATCGTCGGTTTGATTTCGACAGTCGCCGTGAACGTAAACGGGGCGTCTTTTTGGATTTTGACCCGATCCAGAGGGGGAATATCCACCACTACTGGACTAATCCCGGCCTCTTTGATGGCCCGACCATAGAAATCCGGCACGAGCTTTCGAATGACATCTTCTTCGATTGTTTTGGCATAACGCTTCTCTAAAATAGCCACCGGGGCTTTCCCTGGTCGAAACCCTGGAATCCGAACCTGACGGTTGAGTTCCAAATAGGCTCGTGAAAATTGTTGCGCCACCTCATCGGCCGGCACCTCGATTTTCAAGGCGCGTTTCATCGGTCCTAACTCAGTCACTTCCATCTTCATCGTCGAAATGAGACTCCCTACTCCATAAGTGTTTGTTATAGTGGTGCGAGAGGGGGGACTTGAACCCCCACGGTTGCCCACGAGATCCTAAGTCTCGCGCGTCTGCCAGTTCCGCCACTCTCGCATAGTAGAGGATACTGCGGAGCTGCCACTCTATAACTATAGATTAACTAAACCAAGAGTGGCTAAGACTGCAAAAACACGCGATGTCGTATAGCGTTGTACCGTTGGACACCTGTAATGTCAACCCATACGACCGAGGGTACCCTACTCCTCTGTATGGATGGTCCAGCTTGGCTATTTGCTGATCTCCTCTATCCCCGTTACTCACCGAAAACTTCACCCATACATTCACTGTGGTACACCTCAAGACGACCACTATCCTACGGGAGTTGCCTCCTCATTTCGAATAGCATCGACAAGGGCCGGTCACCTTGCTGGTCATGAACACGCATGCTAAGATGTTCTCCCTTTACACTTCTCGATGCGGAGAGGTGCGAGAGTGGACGAATCGACATGCTTGGAAAGCATGCGTCCCGGCAACGGGACCGTGGGTTCGAATCCCACCCTCTCCGCCATACCGCATTTTGTGTGTACCGCCTGCTCTTTATCGCTGTATCGTAATTCCGCGGGCGGATAGACACCTGAAGCTTGGGCGGGGCTAGAAGGTCTCGATCGAGAATAGGGGCTGGGCCCTGTGCAATAGAACCCTGTGAACCCCGCCAGATCCGGAAGGAAGCAACGGTAAGCAGTCAGTTCTATGTGCCGCAGGATCACCTAGCCCCACTCTCTATCAAAAAACTTGGCGTATTTAGGGACATCCTGGCGTCCCTGAATCGCAGGTTTTCTTAAGACTTAATGTAGGGGAGCAACGCGACAATTGGATTACCAAGTCTCCGCGCGCAAATATCGGCCCGGCACGTTTGACGATGTAATCGGTCAGCCCCATGTCGTCCAAACGTTGATGAACGCGGTCTCGACGAAGCGAGTCGCGCACGCGTATCTCTTTTCCGGCACGCGAGGTGTGGGGAAAACGACCGTCGCACGAATCCTCGCGAAGGCACTCAACTGTGAACGAGGACCGACAAGTCATCCCTGCGACACCTGTGAAAATTGCCGTGAAATTGCACAGGGAAACTCGGTTGATGTCATCGAGATCGACGGCGCGTCGAACACCAGCGTGGATGATGTGCGAGAGATCCGCGAGAACGTTCGATTCACGCCGTTTCGTGGTCAGTTTCGCGTCTACCTTATCGATGAAGTCCACATGCTCTCAAACTCGGCGTTTAATGCCCTCTTAAAGACACTTGAAGAACCACCAGCACATGTCGTGTTCATCTTTGCGACAACGGAGATTCACAAAATCCCCGCGACGATTCTCTCGCGATGTCAGCATTACAACTTTCGTCGGATCGCCAGGACCGAAATCATCGAACGACTTCGGCACGTAGCAGCGCAAGATCAGTTGTCGCTTGAGGAACGGAGCTTCGTGGCCCTGGCTCGCGCCAGTGAAGGAAGCATGCGTGACGCCTTGAGTTTGCTTGATCAGGCCATTGCCTACGGAGGCAAGACCATCAGCCACGCGGATCTCGAACTGCTCTTGGGAGCCGTCCCTCAAGAACTGGTGCAGGAACTTCTCCGAGCGATTTTGGCCCAAGACAGCCCTGCTGCCCTTGCCAGCCTGGCTAACCTGCTGGACCGGGGGCATGACTTGCGGGCGTTCTGCGCGGAAGTCGTGGAACACATCCGTAATCTGCTGGTGGCAGCAGTCGTTCCCAGTACGGCCGAGCTGCGTAGTTTGATTGAAACCTCGGAAGATGATCTGAACCAGCTGTCGATGGATGCCAAGATACTGACTCCGGAGCGGTTTCAAGAACTGCTGTCAATCTTCATCCAAGCGGAAGATTCTTTACGATTCAGCAGCCACCCTCGTTTCGTGGTAGAGACTGCGGCTGTTCGAGCTACTCGCCTGCTTCGCCAACGAGAGGGTACGGAGGCTCGCCCAGCACAGACAGCGTCGTCTTCCAGCCAGAAACCTCCAGCTAGACCGGAAGAGCGCAAGAGCGGGCCATCAACTCCTCAGACTTTACACCAGGGCGTACCCACGGCGTCACGGCCCATCCCTAAACCTGCTCACACACCCAGAGGGGAAACGGACGAAGGGTCAACGATCTCACCCAAACCATCTCACAATTCACCGGCCACTGTGACGACAACCGCCCCAGCCACCGTGCCTCCCATAGCCGTCGGTCCACAACCAACATTGCAGTGGGACTTAGTCCAAGAAGAGGTTGGCGCTTCATTTCCTAATATTGCACCGTTTCTCGAAGCCGGCAGGTTTGTTGGAATGGAGAGCGGCTTCGTCACCATAGGATTTGCCAAGCAGGCAACCGTGGCCAGAGCGAGATTGGAGAAGGAAGAAAATCTTCTGGTGTTATCAAAGCTGTGCGAGCGTCAGTTGGGGTCTCCCGTACGTGTCCGTATCATCGAGCTGACTGAGACCCATCCACCGGGACCGACCATGGCCCAAATACGAGCAGCCAAGGAACAAGAACAACGGGTGATATTGTTCGAACGTGCGAAAGCGAACCCGACGGTGAAGCAGGCCCTCGAGATATTCGGCGTCGAATTGGCCGAGGTTCGTACTATAGCTCAGCAGGAGGCAAGCGAATGAAAAGTCCTTTCGGTAATATGGGCAACATTCTTAAGCAAGCTCAGGCCATGCAGGAACAAATGGCCAAGATTCAGGAACAAGCAGCGTCAAAAACCGCCAGCGGGACGGCCGGCGGTGGGATTGTCACCGTCACAGCGAACGGGGCGATGCAGATTGTCAGTGTGGCGATCGATCCCGAGGTCGTCAAGAGCGGCGATGTCGATATGCTCCAGGACCTTGTGGTGGCCGCGACAAACGACGCGCTCCGCAAAGCCAAGGAATTGATGGAAGGCGAAATGAAAGCGTTGACCGGCGGGATGAAAATTCCAGGCCTGTTTTAGCGATGGCCGTCGATCAACAGGGCTTGTTGGCGAGATTGATCAAGGAACTGGTTCGTCTCCCAGGAATCGGTCACAAGAGCGCCCAGCGATTGGCCTTTCATCTCATGAAGACCGAGCGAGAGGATGCCTTGCGGCTGGCGGATGCCATTCGTGCGGTGAAAGATGGGTTGGCGTTTTGCCGACAATGTCGCAATATCGCCGAGACAGACTTATGTGAGTTTTGCCTCGACCCGAAACGTGATCAGACCAAGATCTTCGTTGTTGAAGAACCGAGTACGCTGTACGCCGTCGAACGGGCAGGCGCCTATCGTGGGCTCTATCACGTCTTGTTGGGAGCGCTTTCCCCACTCGACGGCATAGGTCCGGGCGACATCAAAGCTGAGGAGCTGGTTGAGCGCGTGAAACTCGGTGGGGTTGAGGAAATCATTCTCGCAACGAACCCAACCATTGAAGGAGAAGCCACCGCGATCTATCTGACCCGATTGCTTAAGCCCTTCGGCGTCCGCGTTTCCCGAATTGCCTATGGAATTCCAGTAGGCATGGATATTGAGTATGCGGACGAAGTGACGTTGTTGAAATCGATTGAA